>Ga0247812_10000293_pt1 | contig 42147 bp, 42 predicted proteins | sample UWRJL149409B1_FD_178011 | JGI IMG/M metagenome (GOLD analysis project Ga0247812, IMG submission 178011) | Plant litter microbial communities from Arlington Agricultural Research Station in Wisconsin, United States - UWRJ-L149-409B-1 | ecosystem: Environmental > Terrestrial > Plant litter >...
TGTCCAGCCAGTTCCCCGAAGCACGTCCACGCCGTCTGCGCCGCAATGCGAGCCTGCGCAGCCTGTTCCAGGAAACCGAATTCAGCTTGAGCGATCTGGTGCTGCCGATCTTCGTCGAAGAAGAAATTGACGACTTTGTGCCGATCAAGAGCATGCCCGGCGTGATGCGTATCCCAGAGTCGAAACTGGCTGGCGAGATCGAGCGTTACGCCCGTGCCGGTATCAAGTCGGTGATGACCTTCGGCGTGTCCCACCACCTGGACAGCACCGGCAGTGACACCTGGAGAGAGGATGGCCTGGTCTCGCGCATGTCGCGCATTGCCAAGGATGCTGTGCCGGACATGATCGTGATGTCGGACACCTGCTTCTGCGAATACACCGATCATGGCCACTGCGGTGTGATGCACCACCATGAAGTCGACAACGATCAGACCTTGATCAACCTGGGTCGCCAGGCCGTAGCAGCAGCCCACGCCGGGGCCGATGTCATTGCCCCGTCGGCGGCAATGGACGGCCAGGTCCGGGCGATTCGTCGGGCGCTGGATGAGGCTGGTTTCACCCAGATTCCTATCATGGCTTACTCGACCAAATTCGCTTCCGCGCTCTACGGTCCGTTCCGTGAAGCTGGCGGCAGCGCGCTCAAGGGCGACCGCAAAAGCTACCAGATGAACCCGATGAACCGCCGCGAAGCGGTACGTGAATCATTGATGGACGAGCAGGAAGGCGCCGACGCGCTGATGGTCAAACCGGCGGGCGCCTACCTGGACATCATCCGCGACATTCGAGAAGTGTCCCGTCTGCCGTTGGCGGCGTATCAGGTCAGTGGTGAATACGCGATGATCAAATTCGGCGCTCAGGCCGGTGCGATCGATGAGGATCGGGTAGTCCGCGAAAGCCTTGGGGCGATCAAACGCGCGGGCGCGGATCTGATCTTCACCTACTTTGCGATGGACCTGGCGCTGGCCGGAATCTAAAGCCCACCGCATGATCCCTGTGGGAGCGGGCTTGCTCCTACAGTGGGATTTTGTCAGGTCCAGAACTCGAGTACGCCGCCGATAAAATGTAGGAGCGAGCCTGCTCGCGATGGGGCCGTGTCAGTCGGCAGAGATGCTGGATGTGCCGCCGCCATCGCGAGCAAGCTCGGCTCCCACAATAACTCTTCGTCTGGCACAGAATGGGTGATTTCCACCGACCATCGCGGGCAAGTTATCCCACTTTTTTGGCTTGCATCGAATCAGGCAACACCAAAGAAAGGCCGGATCCCGTGCTCCTGAAAGTACCGTTCGATCACTTTCGGATCGGAGCACGTTTCGGCAATCGCCACGTAGGTGTCCGGCCGTAAAAGGTAAAACCCGTTACGCCCCAGGCCCGCGGTTTCGAACGCCGGACGCCAGTCAAATACCTGCAGCGGCAGATGGTGTTCCGTGCACCAGGCGATCATTTCGTCGCTGGTGTCGCCATACACATGCACCTGCCAGACCGGTTGCTTGAGCGATTCGAAGTTGTCGCCTTCGCCATCGTGAGCCCAGGGCAATCGATCCCCACCATGCACGTGCCCGGCAACGCCGGTGCTGAGTGGCATCCCGCGATAATTGACGGTGATCTGCGAGACCGTGCGAAACAGAAACTCGCGGGAGGTCTCGAACGAGGCCATTTTCGGGATCACGAACGGGGCCAGACGCGTACGCAACAGGTCGGCCAAGGGGCCTTGGGCGGTGGCGAAGCTGAACACCCGGTCCGTGGTGGCCACCAGTTTGCGGGCAAACGCGATACGTTCGGGTTCGTAGCTGTCGAGCAGCCGGGCCTCGGCGGCGCCGCTCAAGACTGCAGCGAGTTTCCAGGCCAGGTTGATGGCGTCGCCGATCCCGGTGTTCATGCCCTGACCGCCTGCGGGGCTGTGGACGTGGGCCGCGTCCCCCAGCAGGAACGCACGCCCGGTGCGGAAGTGGTCCGCCACGCGGTGATGCACGCGGTAGGTGGAAAACCAGTTCACCTGATCGATTTGCACCTTCATATTATTGATCGCGTGACTGCTGACGTCCTCGAACCGCAGGTTCTCCGGATGCTCGGCACGCTCATCTCGAACCGTGCCGATCAACCGGGCGCGGCCTTCTGCCGCCATGGGAAACACGGCGAGGAAGTCCGCTTCATCCAGGTCCACGTGCAGCTCGCCGTTGATGGCCTCGCCACTGGCCTGCACATCCGCGACGTAGAAAATCTGCTGGTAGGTCCCCCCTGGAAAACCGGTGTCCAGGGTCTTGCGCACGATCGATTTGGCCCCGTCGCAACCGGCCAGGTAACAGGCCTGACAGGTTTCCTGCTGGCCATCGGGCCTGCGCAACCTGGCGCTGATGCCGTCACCGGTTTCCTCGAAGCTTTCCAGTTCGGTATCGCGCTCGACTTCAATACCGAACGTTTGCAGGCGGTCGATAAGCAGGCGCTCGTGTTGATCCTGAGGAAATATTTTCAGGAACGAGTAGGGCGTCAGGCCTTCGCCAATACGGGTCAGGGGCAGGCGCGCGACCGGTCCGCCCTTGACCCAGAAATTAGCCGCCGCGACACGATGGCCGTTCTGCACCACGGCGTCGGCGAGATCGAGTTGGCGGTACAGCTCCAGCGTACGAGCCTGCACCGCCAGCGCTCGGGAGGTCGTGCCGGGTGCCGACGTTCTGTCGATGATCCGCACGCGCACGTCCAGTTTGCTCAACCACAGCGCCAGGACCAAACCGGTCGGTCCAGCGCCGACGATCAGCACGTCGCTTCGGTTCATGCGCCCGTCCTCTTTAGAGTGTGAGCTCTAGTATGGTCCAGTTCGAGGGTGAGTCCAGACGCGCCGCCAGACGGAAAAAGGCCCCGCAACGGTGACGCTGCGGGGCCTTTTTTTGAGGCGTCGGGGGATCAGAAGTCGATGGTGCCCGACAACTTCGCGACCCGTGGCTCGCCCTGGGTCAGGTAGCCGCCCTGGGCCGATTCCCAGTATTTCTCGTTTGCCAGGTTTTCGATTCCGAAACGCAGGGTCACGTCTTTCTGCTCCACTTTGAAGCCATACCGCGCACCGGCATCGAAGCGGTTCCAGGTCGGCAGGCTGAGGTTGTTCGCCGCATCGGCGTATTGGCCGCCAGTGCGCAACATCCGCGCATTCAGCGCTACACCTTGCAGGCCCGGCACGTCCCAATCCACACCGGCATTGAACTGAAAGTTCGGCACGCCGATAGCGCGATTACCGTCGTTTGCGCCGTTCTGGGTGTCTTTCAGCTCGGTGTCCATCAAGGTCAGCCCGCTGATCAGGCGCAGGCCTTCGATAGGCTCGCCGAAGACGTTCAGCTCGACGCCTTTGTTGATCTGTTTGCCTTCACGAATAAATTCCGCCGTGGTCGCGCTGGTCGCAACGGAATAGCCGTCTCCCGGTTGTTCGATGCGGTACACACCGAGGCTGGCGCCGTAGGTGCCCATGTCGACTTTGACCCCGGCTTCGATCTGTTTCGAGCGAGCCGGCGCGAACGCCTGATTGCCATTGGTGACGATCAGGTTGCCGGAGGTAACGGGAGAGGTCGGACCTTCGGCCAGGCCTTCGATTCGGTTGGCGTAGAAGGACACGTGTTCCCACGGTTTGAACACGATGCCGTAGACCGGCGTGGTGATCGACTCGTCGTACTTGGAGGTTCGCGTGCCGCTGCCGTAGGCGAAGCCCTGGACCACCAACTGCTGACGACGCACGCCGACGGTCACCAGCAGGCGATCATCGAAGAAGCCCAGGGTGTCGGAGGCGGCGCCGCTGCGCACGAAGGTTTTGCCGGTGATGCCCGGATCGTTGAGGTCGCCAGCGGAAAAATTGCCAACCGGCGACGGCGTTTCGACCGGGTGATAGATGTTGTTGGGGTTTCGGCGCAGGTCGAAATCATAGGCACTGCGCTGCTCGGTCCAGATGCCAGCGAGGCCGAAGTTGAGCTTGTGGCTGACCGGGCCCGTGTCAAATCGGCCATTAAGGCCGCCCATGACGCTTTTGTTGTCCTCGTCGTGCGGGATGAACGAGCCGGTAGTAAAGGCGCTGCCGTCGTTGCCGACCAGGGTGGTGGAGTTGTAGCGTCCGACTTCGCGGGTGTGCTTGGCACCACCAGCGGCATAGGCGGTCCAGTTGTCGTTCAGGTCGTATTCGGCGCGCAGCATGCCGAAGGTGTCTTCGATTTCGGTGAAACCCCACTTCTGCGCGTAGTTGGTGTCGGCAGAAGGCGCGTCCGGAATGTGTGTGGTGTTGCCGAGGTTCACCGAGTTGCGGCCACCATTGACCCTTTGTTTCTGGTAGGCGAAGTCGCCAGAAACACGCAGGGCGTCACCGCGGTAGTCCAGGCCGATCGCGAACAGCTTGGAGCGCTGGTTTTCGTGATCGATGCCGGTGTCACCTTCGCGCTGAGCCAGGTTGACCCGTGCGCCGAAACGGTTGTCCTCGCCGAACCGTTGGCCGAGGTCCAGATGCTGGCCGATCCGGCCTTCGTCATTGATGTCGGTGGTGAATCGACGCAACGGCACATCGCTGGCGCGTTTGGGTTGCAAGTTGACACCCCCGCCGATGCCCGAACCCGTCGGCGTCACGCCGTTGATGAACGCGTTCGGGCCTTTGAAGACCTCCACACGTTCCAGTGCATCGGTGGAGATGATCTGCCGGGGCAGCACGCCGTACAGGCCGTTGTAGGAAATGTCGTCACCGGTAAGTGGTAAGCCACGGATCATGAAAATCTGCGACTGGTTGGAAAATCCGCTGGCCTGGCGCACCGAGGCGTCGTTCAACAACACGTCGGCCACGTCTTCGGCCTGCTGATCCTGGATCAGTTGTTCGGTGTACGACGACACACTGAACGGTACGTCCATGATGTCCTGATTACCCAACACACCGAGTTGTCCACCACGCGCCACCTGACCACCGGCAAATACCGGGGGCAGGGCGGAAGGCGAAGGCGCTTGAGCGTTGACGTTGACGTCGTCCAGCACCAACGCCTTGCCGTTGTTTTCGGCGGGTTCAGCGGCGTAGGCGGTGATGGAAAGGGAGCAAAACAGAGCAATAAGCGTCGGTCGCAAAGGCGCGCCGAGTCGGGTTGGAGAGGTCATGGTTCGTTCCTGGCGGTGCGTCGCCGATGAGGTAAAAATTGACGGCGCGGGAACTCCTTGCGCAAATGCGACTCCAGGCGCGAATGATAGATTTTCTCAGTAACGTCTTGCAATGGGTTTGTTATTACGGTGTGTAGATAATCTTCTGCGGGGTTGTGAGCTTTCTGTAGCGATGGAGCCCGTGAGGATGTAACGCATCTGTGTAGCAGCTGCCGAGCCTGCGAGGCTGCGTTCGGCTGCGAAGCAGTCGCCAGTGAGCGGTGCTGTGTATCTGACACACCGCAGTGTCTGATTTCACGACTGCTTCGCAGCCGAACGCAGCCTCGCAGGCTCGGCAGCTGCTACAGACGTGCGTAGCAGGCTCGACGGCTGCTACAGGGAACAGTGGAGGTTGGTGAGGGTCATAGCCTGCGCCATGCCATTGGTCGTATGGTTAACCCGTCTCTAAGGATTTGATGGAGCTCCATGCAAGCCAATCGATTGATCACGAGCGTCGCGGCGCTGCTGGTACTGGCCGGATGCGGCACCCAGCGCACCCAGGAACCCACTGCGCGAACACCCAATGAGGTCAAGGCGGAACTGATGCGCTTGCTGCCGGCCAAGACGGTCGATCGCCAGGGCTGGGCCACGGATATTTATGCGGCGTTTGCAGCCCAGGCCATCCCTGCGACCACGCAAAACCTATGCTCGGTGCTCGCCGTCACCGAGCAGGAATCAACCTTCCAGGTCGACCCACCGGTCCCCGGCTTGGGCAAGATTGCCCGTGACGAGATCGACCGTCGTGCGGCCAAAGCCCATATTCCCGGCCTTTTGATCAGCGGCGCGCTGCAGGTGCGCTCACCCAACGGCAAAAGCTACAGCGACCGTCTCAATGCTGCGCGCAGCGAGAAGGAGCTCAGTGCGATTTTCGACGATTTCATCGGCATGGTGCCTATGGGGCGGACGCTGTTCGGTGGTTTCAACCCGGTGCACACCGGTGGACCGATGCAAGTCAGCATCGAATTCGCCGAGCAGCAGGCGCGCAATTATCCGTACCCGGTGGAGGGCTCGATTCGGCGTGAAGTGTTCAGTCGACGTGGGGGCATGTATTTCGGGATTGCCCACCTGCTCGGCTATCCGGTGAGCTATCAGCAGCCGCTGTATCGTTTTGCCGACTTCAATGCCGGTTGGTACGCCAGCCGCAATGCGGCGTTCCAGAACGCGGTGAGCCGTGCTTCGGGTATTCCCCTGGCGCTGGATGGGGATCTGGTCCGCTATGACTCGATCATGCCTGGCACCACTGAATTGGCGGTGCGCACCCTCGGGAAGCGACTGGACATGCGCAACCCGACGATCAGGGATCAATTGGAAAAGGGAAAGAGCCTCGAATTCGAGGAAACAACACTCTATGAGCGGGTGTTCGAGTTGGCCGAGCAAGCCGAAGGCCGGTCGCTGCCCCGTGCGGTGTTGCCGGGGATCGTGCTGCAGAGTCCGAAGATCACCCGCAAACTCACCACGGCGTGGTTCGCCAAACGGGTCGATGAGCGTTATCAGCGGTGCATGGCGCGGGCGCGTTGAATAGACACACAAAATACCGGCATAAAAAAACCCGGTTGTTGAGGCCGGGTTCTTCGTCGAAGAGTGCTGAGTAATGCTTCGATCATACGGTGCGATTCTGGATCAGGCGATCGGAACCACCTTCGGCAACGCGACGCTCCAGTAAACGATCTGAACCACCTTCGGCGACGCGGCGTTCGATCAGACGATCGGCACCACCTTCAGCGACGCGGCGTTCGATCAGACGATCGGCACCACCTTCAGCGACGCGGCGATCGATCAGACGGTCGGAACCACCTTCAGCGACGCGGCGTTCGATCAGACGATCGGCACCACCTTCAGCGACGCGGCGTTCGATCAGACGATCGGCACCACCTTCAGCCACACGACTTTCAATCAGGCGATCCGAGCCGCCTTCAGCGACAGTCTGGTGAGCAGAAGTAGCGGCGAAAGCGTTAACTGCGAAAACCGAGAAAGCGATGCTGAGGAAGAGTTGGCGTTTCATGAGAGTGTGCTCCGGGGTGTTATTGGTTGGTATGGAGCTGATGTTACGCCGTGGATTTTTTATGAGAACTTCATTGCCATGATGGTGGATATCAATGGCAATGATAGGTCGCGCGCCGTACCTCATTCGGTCGTGATGATTCGATCGCGGTCAGATCACCTTCACTGCTCGCCCGATGAATTGGATCGGCCCGGTGGGTTTGCCGATCGGCGAGCCAGTGGGGTTTTCCAGTGTCAGTTCGAACAGCTGGTCGGGAACCAGCGGCGGCAGTTTGTCCAGCGGCACCGACAACGTCTGCCCCGGCTTGACCAGCCCCAGCGACACCGGCCCTTGCCAGCCCTCGGCCTTGGTCCAGAACTCCAGCGCCTTGTCGGCCGGAACTTCCACTACGCCCAGCGGGATCAGCTGGATTTCCCTCGGGTTGCTGGCCTGGATCACCCAGCCAGGTGCCTTGTCCTGAGGGCCCACCAGCACCACCAGATACGTCGGTTTGACGGTGGTCTGCGTCAGCAGCAACGCCCCGAGCAGTAAGGTGGCCGTCAGCCCGGCACCGGCCAGAGCGCGCCACAAGGGCAGCAGGTTCCACCATGAAGCAGGTTGCGCCGCTGGCTGCGGAGGGCGCGGCTGCAGGGCTGCCACGCTGCGCTCGATACGCGGCCACAGGTGCGCCGTCGGTGTCATGGGTTCGACAAGATCGGTCAACCCCAGCAAGCGGCGCTCCCAAGTGTCGACCGCCGTGCGCAGCTCGGCATCGTCGCGCAGGCGTTGTTGAACCTCGCTTCGCCGCTCGGCCGACAACGTGCCTAGCACATACTCGCTGGCCAGCTCGTCGCGTTCTTCCTGGGTTTCGTCAGCAGGTCCGGTGATCATCCCATGCACTCGCGCAATGCCGTCAGGCTCCGCCTGATCCAGGCTTTGACGGTACCCAGAGGGGTGCCGAGTTTGTGTGATATCTGTGCGTGGGAGTACCCGTCAACGTAGGCATGCACGATGCAACTGCGCCGGTCCGGGTCCAGTTGCTCCAGGCAATGATGAATGCGCCCCGAGTGCAGATGCGCATCAAAGGCTTCGGTAATGATCGGCACGTCCGGTTCACCTTGGGTTTCGCGGCTGTGATCACGAATGAAATTGAGCGCCAGGTGCCGGGTCACGCTGTACATCCAGCCCCGCGCCGACCCTCGTGCCGGATCGAAGCGGGCGGCGCCGGTCCATATCTTGAGGAACGCATCGTGAACGATGTCCTCCGCCAGTGCCGTGTCGCGCACCAGACGCTTGGCAACGCCGAGCAGGCGCGGACTCTCCTGCACGTACAAATCCCGCAAGGCCTGGCGCTCACCGCGACCGCAGGCGGCCAGGTGGGCTTCGTAATCAAAAAGAGGTTCGGGCAAGGACACTGTGCTCAGCCGTTAGCGGGTCGTGAATGCAATCTAGCAAACAAAACGGATACCTGTGGGAGCGAGCCTGCTCGCGATAGCGGATCAAGATCCGACAGTGGACGACTGACGGTCCGTTATCGCGAGCAGATGCATTGCCTGACTGCCTACAGGGCGGCCCAGAAAATATAGTCTGCCTGGTACTTCACCACTTCCTGCTTGCCCTTGTTGGCGGTGGTGCATTCGGTGCCGGGTGCCACGCCGCCCTTGAGGGCCACGCGCTGGATGTAACTGACACCGCTCATCGCGCCTTTACCCTCGGCAGGATTGGCCTTGACCAGTTGATAGGGCAGGTTACCCGGGCTCGACGGAGCAACGGCGAGCTGCGTACCGGTAACTTTCGAGCCATCTTTGGCCTGCCAGGTCGCCGGCGGCCCGAAGTAGGTGCCGACCTGTTTGCCGCTGCGGTCATTGAGCACGGCCTTGGGCCCGACAAACACCCATTCCGTCATCCCGGCCGCACCTGCCTTGTCGCGGCATTCGTAAGTGATCTCGCCGACCCCGGTGGTTTCCATGGCGACCTTGTGACCGTCAGGAACCTTGATGCTGTCGGGCAGGGCCGTCTGGGCGAAGGCTGCAGGAACGGCGGCGAACAAACCGGCAAGGCAAATCAGCTGTTTGGCGTTCATCAGTATCTCTCCGAAAATGAGTAATCCGCTGGGCAGCATCTACGGCTGCTACAGGTACTACCCGCCACGCAGCGATTTGGATGCAGCGCTGAAAAAAGAAATTTTCCCGCGCCACCAGAGTCAGCTGCTACAAAGAGATAACCGCAAAGGAGGTGTGTATGTATCAGCTCTACGGACACAAGAACTCCGGCGCTGCGGCGATAGAAGCGGCGCTGGAATTGTGTGAGATTCCTTATCGCTTCATCGACGTCGAAGCCACTCCGGAGGCGGCCAAGGCCCTGGAGAAACTCAACCCGCTCAAGCAGATCCCCACGCTGCAACTGCCCGACGGCAGCGTTCTCACCGAGAGTGCTGCGATCCTCATTCATCTGGGGCTGACGTTCCCTTCCTCGGATTTGCTGCCCGGCAATGTCGCCGAGCGGGATCAGGTCATTCGCGGATTGGCCTACATCGTCAGCAATTGCTACGCGGCCATTGGCATCATCGATTATCCCGAGCGCTGGCTGGTGGAGGCGGATGAGACGTCCCGGCAGAACCTGATGGCCGGTGCGCGGCGGCGATTGCACTGGAGTTGGGAGGTGTTCGCGGACCAGTTCTCCGGCGAGCTGTACCTGGGCGATGAAACACCGGGGGCGCTGGATGTGCTGGCAGCGGTAGTGACGCGTTGGGCCGGCAGTCGCGAGCATCTGCGTAGTGCCCGACCCGGGTTTTATGCGTGGCTTGAACGCATCGACCGGCACCCGACACTGGCGCCAGTGTTTGCCCGGCATTGGCCGAACTGAAGATCAAAAGATAGCAGCCTGCGGCAGCTCCTACGGGGAAATGGGTACACCCTGTAGGAGCTGCCGCAGGCTGCGATCTTTTGATCTGGCTTGTTTGATTACTCGCCGCGAATGTATTGCTCCAGCTGCCGAATCAACTCAGCCTGTTCGGCAATGGCTTCCTTGACCAGGTCGCCGATCGACAGCAAACCGATCAATTTGCCGTTCTCGACCACCGGCAAGTGCCGCAGACGCTTGTCCGACATGATGCCCAGGCAGGTGTCGACGGTTTGATGGGTGTCCACCGTAATGACCGGCGACACCATGATGTCGCGAACCGGTGTGCCGACCGAAGAACGACCATGCAGCACCAGTTTGCGCGCGTAGTCCCGTTCACTGATGATGCCCAGCACCTCGTCATTCTCCACCACCAGCAAAGCGCCGACGTTCTTCTCGGCCATCTTCATCAGCGCTTCGAGCACCATATGGTCGGGTTTGATCTGGTGCACTTCCTGATTCTTCTGATCTTTCAACTTGAGCAGTTGGGCGACGGTTTTCATGGTGGTTACTCTGGTGTTGTCGTTGTTCTAGAAGAATCATAGACCCGGACGTCGAGGGCAAGACCGAAAGCGGCAGATAACGTGCAAAAAACGTCATTGGGCCGGTTTTTTACGGAAATTCTCCCTATACAACTCTCGGACACGCAACGCGTTTTCACACCTCACCCCCGATCCCTGTAGCAGCTGCCGAGCCTGCGAGGCTGCGTCCGGCTGCGAAGCAGTCGCAAATCGTTGCACGAGTGTCATCTGACCCACCGAAGTATCTGGTTTACGACTGCTGCGCAGCCGGACGCAGCCTCGCAGGCTCGGCAGCTGCTACAAAGGACGGCGCAGCTCTATCGATTTGTGGTGCGTAACCTGATTTTCCAATGCTCTCTTCATGCGCGATGCACAAGCTCTACCCCGTCGATGACGCGTAGAATCACCGCCCTGAATCAATATTGAGGTTGCACAGGTGGATTTACAGCAGGGCTTCGTCCTGACCCGGCATTGGCGCGATACCCCGGCCGGCACGGAAGTCGAGTTCTGGCTGGCGACCGACAACGGTCCCCGGCGCATTCGCCTGCCTTATCAACCGTCGGTGGCGTTCATTCCAGAGCAACAGCGCGAGCAGGCTGAACGGGTGCTTTCGGACGAGAAAAACGTCGAACTGCGGCCATTGGCATTGCTGGACTTCGAACATCGGCCGGTGCTTGGTGTGTATTGCCAGCAGCACGGGCAGTTGATGCGCCTGGAAACTGCGCTGCGCAAGGCCGGTGTCGAGATGTTCGAAGCCGATGTCCGCCCGCCGGAACGCTACATGATGGAACGCTTCATCACTGCGCCGGTCATCTTCGGCGGCACCGCAACTGCCGACGGCCTGTTGCTTGATGCGCAGATGAAACCCCATTCCGACTACCGGCCCGCACTCAGGCTGGTGTCCCTGGACATCGAAACCACCGCGCAAGGCGAGTTGTATTCCATTGCCCTGGAGGGCTGCGGCGAGCGTCAGGTGTACATGCTCGGTCCTCCCAAAGGGGACGACAGCGAGGTGGATTTCCGGCTCGAATACTGTGACAGCCGAACCCTGCTGTTGAAGAAGCTCAACGAATGGTTCGAGCGCTTTGACCCGGACGCCATCATCGGCTGGAACGTCGTGCAGTTTGATTTACGCGTACTCCACGAGCATGCCCGGCGCCTGGGGGTGCCGTTGAAACTGGGGCGTGGCGGTGAAGAAATGCAGTGGCGCGAGCATGGCAGCCGCAACCACTATTTCGCCGCAGCGGCCGGTCGGCTGATCATCGATGGCATCGAATCCCTGCGTTCGGCGACCTGGAGTTTTCCGTCGTTCAGCCTGGAAAACGTCGCGCAAACCCTGCTCGGTGAAGGTAAGGCGATCAGCACGCCGTACCAGCGCATGGACGAAATCAACCGCATGTTCGCCGAGGACAAGCCAGCCCTGGCCAAGTACAACCTCAAGGACTGCGAACTGGTCACGAGGATTTTCGCCAAGACCCAGCTGCTGACCTTCCTGCTGGAGCGCGCCAGCGTCACCGGGTTGCCAGCGGACCGCAGCGGTGGCTCGGTGGCGGCGTTCACCCATCTCTACATGCCGTTGATGCACCGTCAGGGCTTCGTCGCGCCGAACCTCGGAGGCCGGCCGCCAGAGGCCAGCCCTGGTGGTTTCGTGATGGACTCGCAACCGGGGCTTTACGAGTCGGTGCTGGTATTGGACTACAAAAGCCTTTACCCCTCGATCATCCGCACCTTCCTGATCGACCCCGTGGGGCTGATCGAAGGCCTCAAGCATCCGGACGACCAGGACTCGGTGCCGGGATTCCGTGGAGCGCGGTTTTCCAGAACCCGGCATTGCCTGCCCGCCATCGTGTCTCGGGTTGCCGAAGGTCGCGAGACCGCCAAGCGTGAACACAACGCGCCACTGTCCCAGGCACTGAAGATCATCATGAACGCGTTCTACGGGGTGCTCGGGTCCAGTGGCTGCCGTTTTTTCGACACGCGGCTGGCGTCGTCCATCACCTTGCGCGGCCACGAGATCATGCTGCGCACCCGCCAGTTGATCGAAGCGCAGGGGCACACGGTGATTTACGGTGACACCGATTCGACGTTTGTCTGGTTACGCCGAGCCCACGGCCAGGAAGAAGCCGCGCAGATCGGCCGCTCCCTCGTGGACCACGTCAATCAATGGTGGCGTGAACATGTCCAGCAGGAATATGGCTTGCACAGCGTGCTGGAGCTGCAATACGAAACCCACTACAAGCGCTTCCTGATGCCCACCATTCGGGGGGCCGAGGAGGGCAGCAAAAAGCGTTATGCCGGTTTGGTGGCGCGGGCTGATGGCACCGACGAAATGGTCTACAAGGGGTTGGAAGCGGTACGCACCGACTGGTCGTTGCTGGCGCGACAGTTCCAGCAGGAGCTGTATTCGCTGATTTTCCACCGCAAGCCTTATCAGGATTATGTGCGCGATTACGTCAGCAAGACCCTGGCCGGTGAGTTCGACGATCGCCTGGTCTACCGTAAACGCCTGCGCCGCACCCTCGACGACTATCAACGCAACGTGCCGCCCCACGTGCGGGCAGCGCGCACTGCCGATGACTACAACGACCAGCAAGGCCGACCGCGGCAGTATCAGAATGGCGGCTGGATCAGTTATGTGATCACCGTTGCCGGCCCCGAACCGCTGGAAATCCGCAGCGCGCCCATCGACTACGACCATTACGTCACGCGCCAACTGCAACCGATCGCGGACGCGATCCTGCCGTTCGTTGACGATGACTTTTCAACTCTGATTGGTGGGCAATTGGGCTTGTTTTGAGTCCAGCAGCGACAGCGTCCAGTCATCGGGAATGCCATGGAAATACTGATCCAGCGCCTGATTGAACAGATTGTCAGGGGGGCCGATCTGCGCAAACAGGGTCATCGAAGAGTGAAACTTCAGGTCGTCAGGGTGTCCGAAAATCTCGGCAATCGAGCGTTGTCTGATGTTCAGAACCAATTGGGTACAGGTGCGCAGGCGTGAGCCCAGCAGAGGATCATTCAGGTAGGCCGCTGACTCGGCGGCGGACTGAATGGCGAAATACCGGGACATCTCACTGCCGCCAAGCCCGGCGATCTGCGGAAAGATGAACCACATCCAGTGCCGGCGTTTGCGCCCGGCGATGAGTTCCTCCTGGACGTGGTCGAACACCGGCGCTTGCGCCTGGATGAAACGTTGCAGGTTGAAAGAATCCAGCGGATCAGTGCTTCTCATATAGAAGCCCTCTGATGAAACAGCGAAGGCCTAGACCATGGCCAATCGCTGTTTACGGTGTGGCACGAGAAACGCTTGGTCCAGCGCTTCCAGATCCCCGGTTTCAAGCTGCAGATCGGCGGCTTGAGCATTGAGTTTCACGTGTTCGGGCCGGACCGCTTTGGGGATGGCGATCACGGTTTTCTGACGCAGAATCCATGCTAACGCAACCTGTGCTGGTGTAACGCCGTGATGGGCAGCCACCTGCTTTAACGTCGTATGGGTCAGCATTTGCCCACCCTGACCAATGGGACAGTACGCCATTATTGGCAGCTGGTGTGCCTGGCACCACGGCAACAGGTCAAATTCGATGCCCCGTTCTTCCAGGTTGTAAAGCACCTGATTGGTGGCGCAGGCAGGTGAATTCAGCTCCTGCAGGTCGTCCACATCGAAGTTGGACACACCCCAACGACCGATCTTGCCCGCTTCGCGCAGGCGTTCGAACGCTTCTATCGTTTCTTCAAGGGGGTATTGACCGCGCCAGTGCAGCAAATACAGATCAATGTAATCAGTGCCCAGCCGCTTCAGACTGCGCTCGCACGCCTGGGGAATGCCTTTGCGGCCAGCGTTGTGCGGATACACTTTGCTGACCAGAAACACCTTGTCGCGCAGCCCGGCGATGGCCTCGCCTACGACTTCTTCGGCGCCCCCTTCGGCATACATTTCTGCGGTATCGATCAGGTTCATGCCCAGCTCAATGCCCAGGCGCAGGGCCGCGACTTCCTGGGCGTGCTGCGATCGGTCCTCGCCCATGCGCCAGGTACCCTGGCCGATGACCGGTACATCCACGCCGGCCAATTGCAAAGTGCGCATTCAAACCTCCTGACACTGTGGGGTATTTCTCTTCGGCAGCATTAACGTCGTGAGGTTCAGTGAGCGAAGGCGCTGGGGTACCGGACCCTATACGCATCAGCGAGTTGCGTGTCGTGTGTGCGCATGAACGTCTTGAAATCAGGCACCAGAAAGACCAGCAATGACAACAGCAGCACCATGGCACCCAGCAACGTGATCGTCAGCGCGACGCCCATTGTGGTGATCATGCCGTTCATCGCGAAACTGCCCAAAGGGCTGGCCGCCGCAGATAGAAACGACACGGTGGCGAAAATCCGGTTGCGGTGATCCTTGGGCGTCGCCAGCAATCTCACCGCCGAGGTCGGAATGTTGATCAGCATCAGGCCGATGCCGCCGCAGAAAAATGCGAGGGGAACGATGACCGACGAGGACACGGTGCCAACGACCAACAAATTACCCCCCAATAATGCAAATCCCGCCGACACACACAGGTCACGCGGTAGGCGCTCGCCGAGCCAGCCGATGACCTTGTAGCTGCCGGCCAGAATACCCAGCCCGAAACACGAGTCCAGTAGGCCGATGTAAGTAACGGGGTACTGGATGACGTCTTTGACGTACAGGGGAAGCAGAATAGTAAAAAAGGGGAAAAGGGCAAAGTTGACCAGCATGGCAATCATCGCCAGGAAAAACTCGACCTTCACGCCGTAAACGACTTTGAAGCCTGAACAGATCATCCTGAAACCGCTGGTTACCCGCGTTTTTGCGTCCGTATCCGTGGCACCTGTGTGCGTCGGCACCGTGGCGATCAAGGCCCCGGCAACAAGGATCGCGAAGAAATCGGCGGCCAACGCGAACGCAATGCCGAACCCATAAATCAGCCCGCTGGCCAGCACGGGCCCCAGCAGGGTCGAAAACGAGTACATGACGCTTTTACTGCGGAACGCCAGGGAGACTTTATCGTCGTCTGCGAACAGCGGAATGATCGACGCCTGGAGCGGATCGCGCACGCCGACCACCGCGCTGCCAATCATCATCAGCGCGCCCAGTGTCCAGGGATTGAAGGCGCCTGTGACGGACAGCAGCACCATCACCAGCGCGGTCAGGGCGCTCAGCATCGATACGATTTTGAGGATGAGGATCTTGTTGTACCGGTCGCCGAGCCATCCAAACAAAGGCCTGGCGAGCACTTCTGCCGCAATCGAACAGGCGATCATGTTGGCGAAATACACGGCCGAACCGGTTTCCTGCAACGTCCACCAGGCCACGGCCAACTGGTTGCACCGACCTCCCAGCACCATGAGGAAAAAACTGAACTGCACCTTCAGCAGTTGCCGGTTGATGCCGGGGATCAGCCTGAAACCTGAATGATCGCTACCCATGAATTCCCTTCTTTTCAAACAGCTCGCCGGATGACGTTCCTTGTCGGCGGCTAGGGTACACAGAACCGGGAGTCGATGTACCGACGGACGTTTACAGACCGTCGGCACTGCACTTTTTCAGTATTCGCGGCTCTATCCTTGGCCAGCCCGCGGCGATCCCCACCGCCGGCCAATGCCCAAGTCCCAGAATCCATGGCTCGAGTGTTACCCCTCATTACTGTGCAAATCCGATGTTGTTGCCTGCTGTTCAGCGCGCTGGCGATGCTCTTCGTCAGTGGTTGCAGCCGGCAGCAGGGGCAGGACATCGTCGACCAGTTCCGCGAAGGCAAACCCCAGGAATTCCTCCAGACCAGCGTCGACCGCATGGCCACCTTGGCCATGCGTGACAACCTCGACAGCCTTTACTTGCTGATGACCAAGCTCTACCTGCGCAACCCGGACGAGTTGAAAAAGTCCGGCTTCCTTGACGCGCGCACCGCGGAAAAGCAGGTGCGCATGGCCATCGAACAGCAGCAGCCGCTGCCGACCCTGGGCGGTAAAAAAGACCTGGCCGCGTTGAGCTACGCCATGAGCCCGGAGTTTCTGGGTGACCGGGTCGGCGCGTTCATTTACGCCATCGGCAGCATGCTGGTGACCGCGCACGGCAATCGCATGGAGTTCTACATGACGGACGCGATCAACCCGACGTTCGTCAGCAACGCCGCGCGCAACATCGAGAAAGCCACCTGGATCCTCAGTCAGCGGCAGAACCCTCAGGGCGGGCCGTTGTTGTTTTCCAACGAAATCTCGGAGGAGGGCAGCAACCTGAGTTTCGCCGTGGAATTCGGCAAGATCGTCGCGCGGCTGGACTTGCTCACTCAGATGCTCGACGAACGGTATCGCCGAATCGGCCTGAATTACGCGCAAAGTCTGCTGTTTTTGAATTTTTTGCCAGTGCAGTGAATTGAGTCAGGTAGAGTGCAAAGTTGTATACAATCTGCGCCTGCATTGATTGAAAGGGAGCTGCACACGTCATGACTGACCATGCCACTGTCGAACGCGGGCTGATCGATCACTCGACCCGAACCGAGAAACTGCCTTACGCCGCGTTACTGGCATTCGCCATGACAGGTTTCATCGCCATCCTCACCGAAACCCTGCCCGCCGGGTTGCTGACACAGATCGGCGCGGGGCTGAACGTGAGCGAGGTATGGGCCGGGCAACTGGTGACACTCTATGCACTGGGGTCAATCGTGGCGGCTATCCCCCTGACCGTCGCCACTCGCGGCTGGCGCAGGCGTCGGGTGTTGATGATGACGGTCTGCGGATTTCTGCTGTTCAACACCGTCACTACGTTTTCCACTCATTACGGCCTGACCCTGGTCTCGCGGTTTCTGGCGGGCATGGCGGCGGGTTTGTCCTGGGGCATCATGGCCGGTTACGCGCGGGGCCTTGTGCCGGTGCACCTGCAGGGTCGGGCATTGGCGATCGCCATGCTCGGCACACCGGTTGCGCTGTCGTTGGGTACGCCAGCGGGTACGTGGCTGGGAAACATGATCGGTTGGCGCGCCTCGTTCGGCATCATGTCGGCACTGGCGCTGGTGTTGGCGGCATGGATCATGATTTCGGTACCGGACCGGCCGGGACAGGCCGACACCCAACGCCTGCCGCTGGCAAAGGTATTTCGCACCCCTGGCGTAAGACCGGTGCTGTTTGTGGTCCTGAGGTGGATGCTTGGGCACAACATCCTTTACACCTACATCGCGCCTTTTCTGAAGCAAGCCGGGTTGGGTGAGCGGGTGGACCTGGTGCTCCTGGTCTTCGGCATCAGCTCCTTGGTGGGGATCTGGATTATCGGCCTGCTGGTCGACCGCTGGCTGCGCCGTTTGACGTTGATCAGCCTGGCCGTGTTTGCGTTGACGGCACTGGTGCTGGCGATGGCAAATTCGTCGCCTTGGGTGATTTATGGCTGCATGGCGGTGTGGGGGCTTTCATTCGGGGGCTCGGCCACATTGGTGCTGACGGCAGCGGCTGATTCGGCGGGTGACAATGTGGATGTTGTGCAAGCGATGCTCACCACGTCCTGGAATGTGGCGATTGCGGGCGGTGGGTTGTTGGGTGGTTTGCTGCTGGACCGGGCGGGGGCGATGTCGTTTCCGTGGGCGTTGTTGATTTTGTCGCTGATTGCGTTTGCTACGGTGTGGATCAATCGGCATTACAGCTTCAGGCCGGGGCGGCGGGTTCATGTGTAGACGCACAGTTTGCTCGCGATAGGGTTACCTTTCAGCCAACCTCGTTTCTCCCGGATGTACCCGGATCAAATGTGGGAGTTGGCTTGCCGGCGATGGCGGCCTGCCAGCCGACAACTTTCTCTCGGGTGCCCCCAGATCAAACTGTAGGAGTGAGCCTGCTCGCGATAGCGGTCTGATCGGCGGTGAGATTCTTGCGGGTGTACATATCCATTCCTGCGGTCACGGCTGCTATTGGTTTCGCTCTTACAGCGAGTCACTTTCGAGAAGCGCGAAAGTAACCAAAGCGCTCTTGCCCCTTTCGTCCGGTGCCTCGCCTGGGCTCGGCATACCCTCACTCCGGTCCCGCTCCGTGGGCCCGCCGCGATCGGCCATCCATGGCCGTGCGCGGCTAACCCGGCATCCTTGCCGGGTTGCCCACTGCGCAGCACCTGCGTTCGGCCTTCCCAAGGGGCAAGAAGATCAAAATCAAAAGCAGATCAGAAGCAAAGCGAGGCGGCCTGATAGCCGACCTGACTTTCGAAGTTCACGCGTTCACCTGTGGGAGCCGAGCTTGGTCCGGGCGGCGTTCCGACGATGACGGCCTGATAGACGATGGGTATTCCTCTGAAGTACCCGGATCAAAATGTGGGAGCTGGCTTGCCGGCGATGGCGGCCTGACAGCCGACAACTTTCTCTCGGATGCCCCCAGATCAAACTGTAGGAGTGAGCCTGCTCGCGATAGCGGTCTGATCGGCGGTGAGATTCCTGCGGGTGTACATATCCATTTCTACGGTCATGGCTGCAATTGGTTTCGCTCTTACAGCGAGTCACTTTGAAAAGCGCGAAAGTAACCAAAGCGCTCTTGCCCCTTTCGTCCGGTGCCGAGCCCTGGCGAGGCACCGTACGAAAGGGGCAAGAGCGTTTGGTTACTTGGCGCTTCTCCAAGTGACTCGCCGTAAGGGCGAAACCAATAGAAGCCGTAACCACAGGAATGGATATGTACATCAGCAAGATACTCCCCGCCGATCAGACCGCTATCGCGAGCAGGCTCGCTCCTACAGTTAGATCCGGGTGCATCAGGGAAATACTCATCGGCCGTCAGGCCGCCATCGCCGGCAAGCCAGCTCCCACCGTTTGATCCGGGTACATCCGAAGAAAAGGGTCGGCTGTGAGCCTGTCATCGCGAGCAAGCTCGGCTCCCACAGGGAAATGCGTAGGCTCAAGCGTCAGGTCACGCAGCGGCAAGGTCAAAAGATCGCAACCTCGTTTCACTCGACAGCTTCTACAGCTGAACTCGGGGGCATCTGAAAATAAGTTGGATATAACGATAGTCCGCAACGATATAAGTGGTTATAAGAAAAATCGCTATGCTGCGGTCCAGTTTTTCCTGCGGTCTGTGGACGGTTTAATGGAATTTGTGAACTTCGGGTTAATCGTCGCCGGACTGGTGGTGGGTTTTATCGTTGGCATGACTGGCGTCGGCGGTGGTTCGTTGATGACGCCGATCCTGCTGTGGTTCGGTATCAACCCGGCCACGGCAGTCGGCACCGACCTGCTGTACGCGGCCATCACCAAATCCAGTGGCGTGCTGGTTCACCGAAAGAACAAGAACATCGACTGGGCCATCACCGGTTGGCTGACCCTTGGCAGTGTGCCGGCAGTGGCGATGACGCTCTGGTTCCTGAGCACGCTGCACACGTCGCCCGATGCCATGAACGCCGTCATCAAGCAGGCCCTGGGCTTTGTACTGTTTGCTACCGCCCTGGCGATTTTCTTCAAGAAGCGTTTGCTGGATTTCGCCCACAAACGCGCGGGCGGCAACTACAACCCCAGCGGCCCGCGCCTGAATGTCATGACCGTGATCACTGGCCTGGTCCTCGGCACCATGGTCGCCTTGACCTCTATCGGTGCCGGCGCACTCGGTACGGTGGCGCTGTTCATCCTCTATCCGCTGCTTCCAACCCGCCGTCTCGTCGGTACCGAAATCGCTCACGCTGTGCCGTTGACCCTGGTTGCAGGTCTCGGTCACGCCAGCATGGGCAACATGGACTGGCACGTGCTGGGCTACCTGCTGATCGGTTCGTTGCCGGGCATCTGGCTGGGCAGTCATTTGACCGGGCGCATCTCCGATGAAGTCTTGCGTCCGTGCCTGGCCACCATGCTGGTTTTGATCGGTTACAAACTGGCGTTCTGACAGTCCCTTAAACGCGCGTCATGATTTCCAGCAGATGGCCATCCGGGTCGTCGAAGTACACCCGCCGTCCACCGCCATAGTCATTGATCTCGCCGGGCCGTAGCTTGCCGGGATCGGCCCACCACCGCAGCTGGCGCGCCTGCAGGCGCGCAAAGGCGGCATCGAAATCGTCGTCGCCGATCAGGAAGGCATAGTGTTGAGAGGCAATCGGCGGATCGTTGTCGTAGAAGTCCAGCGACACGCCGTTGTCCAACTTGACGATCAGCATCGGGCCGAAAGGCTCTGCGGCCGACAAACCAAGGATCTCGACGAGGAACGTCGCCGAGACCTGCTTGTTTCGGCACCAGACGATGGTGTGATTTAACTGAGCGCTCATGGGATAAGCCTCCAGGGTTCACTCCCATGAGTTAAGCAGGATTGCGTCAGGCCTTCGAGGTATCGCGCTTCATGACGGTGATCGCCAGGCCCTCATCATCCAGCGTGTCTTCGACGACGTCCCAGCCCAGCCCGGCGTAGAGCGACTGGGATGTATCGGTGTAAAGGTAAAGTTCGGGAATCCCAAGCGCCGCGGCTTCCTCGACGATTCGCGTGACCAGCGCCGATGCAACGCCCCGACCACGGTGTTCGGCCTTCACGTAAACCCCCGCCAGCCAGGGCGTGAGTTCAGGCCGCGACGCCAGGTCGCTGTCGATCAGCAGGGCGCCGCCGAGCAGCTGTGAATCTTCAATGGCGACCACTACGGTGGGCACAGCGCCTTTACCGCAGGCTTGCCGCATGCGTTCGGTTCTGGCTTCGAGGGTGTCGTGGGGCTTGAAGTGACCCCATTCCTTGAAGTTCAGCTCGGCCAGTTCCGGAATCAGCGCCGGATGGTCGCAGAGATAGACGATTTGCATGGCAGTCGAACTCCTTTTCCTGGGGATGACGAGTCGTTCGTCATTCGTGAAAGGGACAATAAAACGATCACCACGGGTAATCAAATTCCGCGCTGCAACCGGTTTGACCGGTTGCGCAATGACCGCCCTGACCTAAGCTTTGGGCAAGGCGAAACACAATCGTGGTGCGTCACCCGGAACAATCGCCGCGATGCGCAATCATTAGAGCGTGGATATCAAAAGGAGATGCGCATGCTCATCAGGTCATTGACCCTGACTACCTTGCTGGTTCTTGCCGGCCCTTTGTTCGCCGCTGATGGCGACTCACCGCTGGACATGGACAAGGGCAGGTCCCGTCCGCTGATTGTCATCGCTCCCAGCTCGGTGGATCCGACGTGGGTCGGCCTGAAAAAGTCCCTGGAAGAGCCAGCCAACAAACAGGGTTTCACCGAGCGAAACATGGTGCTGTATTCGGTGATCAATACGATGGGCCAGCGTGAGGGCAAGGACCTCGATCCGCAAACCACGATGGCGCTGATCCGGGCGCTCAAACTGGGCGCTGGTGCGCAAACCAAGGTCATTCTGGTGGGCAAGGATGGCGAGAAGAAGCTTGAGCAGACGGGGAAGGTCGAGCTGAAGGAGATTTTCGCGGCCATTGACGCAATGCCAATGGCTGAGAAAGAAGCCGCGGCACCGACGGTAGCGCCGGCGGCTGAAGCGGAGCCGGCGGCGAAAGGCGCGAAGGGTGCAAAACCGGTGAAGCCTGCGAAACCGACGAAGCCGCCGGAAATGCCGGATGATTGAAATTTCGTCGTTTTAAATCAAAAGACCAAAAGACCAAAAGATCGCAGCCTCGTTTCACTCGACAGCTTCTACAAGGGTTTTGCGTACACCTGTAGGAGCTGTCGAGTGAAACGAGGCTGCGATCTTTTGCTGTGTGTTACTTGCTATTACGATCTTGCGGCAATTGCTGCAGGTAGTGCGTCATTCGGTCAGGACGCTCAGTATCGTGTGAGCAATTTTGACCCGCTCCGGGATCGGGAAGTTTTTGTTGGCCAGGATCACAATGCCGATGTCTTTGGATGGCACGAAAAGCACGTAGGTGCCAAAGCCACCGGTGGAGCCGGTTTTGTTGATCAGCACGTTGTCGGGTTGAGGCTCAGGTGGGGTCAACCATTCGACCTTGTGCGCTTGCATGGCCATTTCCGTGGAATTGCCTGCCAGCAGTTTTTCCAGGGTGATGGGGTAGGTGTAGCGCTCCCAACCCAGCCCTTGGGTCATGCCGCCGACGGTGTAGTAACCGGTGTGAGTCGTGGCGATGGCCTGTTGCAATGGCTGTTCAAGGTTCGACGGTTTCAGGTTCGCCTCAACGAACCGAAGCATGTCCGTGGCGCTGGTTTTCACGCCGTAGGCTTCTGAGTCCAGCGCTCCCGGGCCGACCCTGACCGGTTTGTTTTCCTTATCGTAACCCTGGGCATACACGCCCATTTCGGCCTGCGGAACCTTGAGCCAGGTGTGCGACAACCCTAATTTTGGCAGTAAGGTTTTTTCCATCACTTCATCAAACGGCGCTCCCATGCGTTGGGCCGCCAGGTAGCCGAACAGCCCGATGCTCGGGTTGGAATACTGGCGGTGGGTGCCAGCACCATAGGTCGGCTTCCACTGCTTGAAGTAGCCGAGCATTGTGTCCGGCGTGTCGAATTCCGCGGGGAATTGCAACGGCAGGCCACCGGCGGTGTAAGTGCCCAGTTGCAGCACGGTGATGTTGTCTAATGCGCTGCCTCGCAATGCCGGGAGCACTTGGCTGGCGTTCTCCGAGAGGGAGAATTTGCCGGTCGCGTTGGCATAGGCCGCGAGGGTGGCGGTGAAGGTCTTGCTGACTGAGCCGATCTCGAACAAGGTGTCCTGAGTGACCGACTGGCCGGTTTCCTTCGAGGCGAGGCCGTAATTGAAGTAATGGGGCTGGCCGTTGACGGTGATTGCGATCGCCATGCCGGGAATCTGCTGTTGCTGCATGATCGGCGTGACAGCGGCCTGCACAGCGTTTTCCAGACGTTCGTCCGCCATGCAGTGACCGGCGACGAGTAGAAGTGCGAACGTGCTGCAGGATTTGATCTTTATAGCCATATCGAAGGGACGTTCCATAAGTCTGGTGAACATGAATCGCTGCTCTCCGGGCGATTGTCCAGGAGTGCCGTTTGCGCCTGCCGACCCATAACATCCGGGTCGATCTGGCGGTCGAGGGCTCGATTATGCCATTCGTTTTGGCGTCTGGACTGCCCGCTGTTTCGATGCCCGCGTTCAAGGAGTGGTTGCTTGAAGTTGCGCGCCGCCGCCGTTCGTCAACTCGATAGCACGCCCTCTGCGCGTTCGTTTCAAACGAGTACGGCCCAGATTTGCTGGACCTCATCAATGAGGTGCGTCATGGCTAACGAATCAACGTTCCAGGGTGGAACACCCAACACCGACCCAACCAAGCCCATCCCCGGCACCGACGAGCCGACGATGGATCACGACGCACCTCCAGGCATGGACCCTTCCCGGGATCCGGCGGAAGCCGATGCGGATCGACCCGAAGACTGGAAGGATCCGACGGCAGATGAAGACATGCCGCCTGCGGATGAACCTACCCCGCTGTCCGATGACAGGCGATAAACAGAACCCGGCCTGTGTGCCGGGTTTTTTGTGTGCGCCCGGTTGACCGCGTCATCGTTCATCGCCAGCAGGCTAGCTCCCACACTGATCGCATGAGCACTGGAGATCCATTGTGGGAGCCAGCCTGCTGGCGATAGCGGACGCTCAGGCAACACATTGTCGGCTGTGCCACCGTCATCGCGGGCAAGCCATGCTCCCACAGGAATCAGACACTGGCGGAAATCGCTACCGGCCTGCGCTCCAGATTCAATGCCAGCACACTGACCAACACCACTACTGCGCCTACAACAATCATCATCGTCGGACGTTCCCCCAGTGCAAACGAAGCGATCGCCATGGCCGTTGGCGGCACCAGGTACAGCGTCATGGTCGCCCGGCTCAGATCAACGTGAGCCAGCACATACGCCCATGCCAGGTAGGCGAGTGCGCTCGGAAACACGCCCAGCGCCATTACTGCCAACTGCACATTAACCGGTGCGCTGACCACCTGCGCGGCCAGGCCAGGCAGATAAACCAACAGCAAGGCCGTCCCCGCCCACACGGTGTAGCAAACGAGGGTCAGGCCGTCGTAGCGTCCGGTGTGATGCTTTTGCAGCGCAAAGTAGAAACTCCAGGACACCGCCGACAGGAGGATCAACAGGCCGTGAGCGTCGATGCTGCCGAAGCCGCGATCCCCAGCCACCACCGTGACGACGCCGATCAATCCCAGGAAAACACACCCCCAGCGCCACACACTCACCCGGTCCTTGAAAACAAAACGCGCCAGCAGCGTGCTGAACAGCGGAGTGGTCTGCGCCAGCACACTGGAGGCGCCGGCGCTGACACCTTGCTGGCCAAAATTGATCGCGACGTGATGCAGGCTTACAGCGAAAAAGCCGAGCCCGAACAGCAGGGGCACGTCGCGGATGCGCGGCAGGTGGATGCCTTTGAACGCTGCGACGACGGCCATGAATGCCGAAGCCACCAAGAAGCGCACTAACGCGAGGTGGCCCGGGTCATAGGCTTGCAAGCCGATGTGAATGCCCGTGGGGGAGTAAGCCCAGCAGGCGACAACAAAAGCCATCGACAGCACGATTTGCAGGGGGCGCGGGGGTTTCATGGGCGTTGACCGGTGGGGGAATGCAATGAGTATCGGAATCCTGATCACTCTCCACAACTGACTTATACTGCGTGAAATGTTCATTTTTGGTGATGTATGGAGCTGGCGCAGATTCGCATGTTCAAAACCGTTGCCGACGTCGGTAGCATCGCCCGGGCGGCCGAGCTTTTGCATTGCGTGCCGTCGAACATCACGGCGCGGATCAAGGCACTGGAGGCGGAATTGGGGGTGGCGCTGTTTCTGCGCGAGGGGCGCGGGCTGAGAATCAGTCCTGCGGGGCAGACGTTTCTGGTGTATGCGTCGAAAATCCTGGCGCTGACCGTGGAAGCGAAGCGTGCGGTGGATCCTTCTGCCGAGCCGTCCGGGCCATTGCGCATAGGGGCCATCGAGTCCTCAGCGACGGGGCGATTGCCACGTTTGTTGGCCCGGTTCCACAAGCGCTATCCCGCTGTTGCGCTGGAATTGACCACCGGGACCTGGAGCCAGCTGCTGGATGACACGCTCAATCACCGGCTCGACGGTGCGATCGTCGCGGTAGATGTCGAGCGCGCGCAACTCAAGCGCACGCCGATGTATCGCGAAGATCTGTTGCTGATTGCCTCGACGTCTCTGGGGCCTGTGCGTGATATCTCGGATCTGCACGACAAGACGGTGTTCATGTGGCCTCAGGGTTGTCCTTATCGGGCGGCGCTTGAGCACTGGTTGCTGCGCCAGGGGCAGGCGCTGCCGATTGTCAGCCTGGCCAGTTACGGTGCCATTGTCGGCTGTGTCAGCGCAGGGGCAGGGGTGGCACTGGTGCCCAAAGGGGTGTTCGATCAATACGCCAAGGGCGCGGGCTGTGTGGGGTATGAGTTTGCTGAACTGACGGCGATCGAAAACCTGTTTTACTGGCATGAAAACGCCGGCGTTCACCCGGCGCGAGAGGCTTTTGTGGGGATGTTGCGGGAGGAGTTTCAGAAGGACCCGTAGGACCGTAGGAGCTATCGAGTGAAACGAGGCTGCGATCTTTTGATCTTTGTTTTCAAGGCCAGATCAAAAGATCGCAGCCTCGTTTCACTCGACAGCTCATACAGTCAATCAAGCAAGTCAGGCGGATCAGGTGTCGGGTGCATCAGGTGAATTGGATTGACCAGGTGACTTAGTCTGCGCCGACATCGCGCATCAACAACCCAAACTTCAATTCCACCGCCTCCGGTATCGGCAGGTACACCGTGTGCCCATCCCCCGGTGCCACTGCAATAGCTTCGCCTTTGGCGTTTTGCAGTTGATGCAGATCGAAATGAAAGTTGCCCTTGGGCGTCATCAATTCCATGTGATCGCCCACACCGAAGCGGTTCTTGACCTTGACCTCGGCCAGTCGGCCCAGACGCTCGCCGGTCAGTTCGCCGACGAACTGCTGGCGCTCCGAGACCGAGCTGCCGTTCTGGTAGTTCTGGTATTCGTCGTGCACGTGACGGCGCAGGAATCCCTCTGTGTAACCGCGCTGGGCCAATGATTCCAGGTCGGTCATCAGGCTGCGGTCGAAATCACGTCCGGCCACTGCGTCGTCGATGGCCTGGCGATACACCTGAGTGGTTCGCGCGCAATAGAAGTGGGATTTGGTACGACCTTCGATTTTCAGTGAGTGCACGCCCATCTGCGTCAAACGCTCGACGTGTTGCACGGCGCGCAGGTCCTTGGCGTTCATGATGTAGGTGCCGTGTTCATCCTCGAACGCCGGCATCAGTTCGCCTGGGCGATTGGCTTCCTGCAACAGGAACACCCGGTCGGTCGGCGCGCCGATACCCAGGGTCGGCTCTGGCTGGAAGCTCTGGACGATGTCGCCAAGCTGATTTTGCGTGGCTTCCTGGGCCGAATACTTCCAGCGGCAGGCGTTGGTGCAACTGCCCTGATTGGCATCGCGCTTGTTCATGTACCCCGACAGCAAACAGCGGCCGGAATAAGCCATGCACAGCGCGCCGTGGACAAACACCTCAAGCTCCATGCCCGGCACTTGCTGGCGGATTTCGGCAATTTCCTCCAGGGACAGTTCCCGCGACAGGATGATCCGGCTCAGGCCTTGCTGTTGCCAGAACTCCACGCTCGCCCAGTTCACTGTGTTGGCCTGCACCGACAGGTGGATCGGCATCAGCGGGAAGTGCCGGCGCACCAGCATGATCAGTCCCGGATCGGACATGATCAGCGCGTCCGGGCCCATGGCAATGATCGGTTCGAGGTCCTTGAGAAAGGTTTTCAGCTTGGCGTTGTGCGGGGCAATGTTCACCACGACATAGAAGCGCTTGCCCAGGTCCTGGGCTTCGCGAATGCCGACCGCGAGATGGGCGTGATCGAACTCGTTATTGCGCACTCGCAAGCTGTAACGCGGCTGTCCGGCATAAACCGCATCGGCGCCGTAGGCGAAGGCATAACGCATGTTTTTCAAGGTGCCGGCAGGGGCGAGCAGCTCTGGGGATGAAAGGGTCATGGGTAGGTGGTCGCAAAAGCCGCGCAGAGTAAGCGGCTTGAGCCGAGGGTTTATTGATCTGGATCTATGCTTGATGAACAGACGGATGGCACTCGCGCGAACCGTGGCGGACTAAGCATCAGGACCGCTCTTAACGACAAGAGCGTGCCCCCTGCGGACTGACATGGATCGGACATGAACGAAAAGACATTACAGAACAAATCACTGGTGATACTGCTGTTTGTGGTCACCGCCGCCTTTATCTGGATCTTGCTGCCCTTTTACGGGGCCGTGTTCTGGGCGGTGATTCTCGGAATCGTCTTTGCGCCGTTGCAAAGACGCCTGCAAATGAAGTTTGCCTGGCAGCGTAACGTCACATCGCTGTGCACCTTGGGCGTGTGCCTGGTGATCGCTATTTTGCCGGTGATCATCATCAGCGCCTTGCTGGTTCAAGAGGGAGCCGTGTTCTACAAGAGCGTGGAAAGCGGCGAGCTGGATATCGCGGCCTATGTCGCGCAGTTCAAACACAGCTTGCCGATGTACTTCCAGCACTTGCTCGACCGGTTCGGCATGGGCGAGTTGAACGGGTTGCGCGAGAAGCTGGTCAAGAGCGCCATGACCGGTGGCCAGGTCCTGGCGTCCCAGGCGTTCAGTTTCGGCCAGGGGACCTTTGAGTTCATCGTCAGTTTTTTCATCATGCTGTACCTGCTGTTTTTCTTTTTGCGCGACGGTCCCGAGCTGGCGCGCAAGGTCCGGGCGGCGGTGCCGTTGCAGGAACACCAGAAGCGTCGCTTGCAGCTCAAATTCAATCGTGTGGTGCGCGCCACCGTGAAAGGCAACCTGCTGGTGGCGGTCACGCAAGGTGCCTTGGGCGGTTTCATTTTCTGGTTTCTGGATATCCCCAGCGCGTTGCTGTGGGCCGTGCTGATGGCGTTTCTGTCGCTGTTGCCAGCGGTGGGGGCGGGGATTGTCTGGGGGCCGGTGGCGGCTTACTTCCTGCTGACCGGTGCGATCTGGCAAGGCGTGGTGCTGGCATCGTTTGGGGTGTTCGTGATCGGGCTGGTGGATAACGTGCTGCGCCCGATTCTGGTGGGCAAGGACACCAAAATGCCGGATTACATGATTCTGATTTCAACCCTGGGTGGCATGGCAGTGTTTGGACTCAACGGCTTTGTGATCGGGCCGCTGATCGCCGCGCTCTTCATGTCGAGCTGGGCGATCTTCAGCGAAACCAAACCGCGGGTGCAGCTGCCTTAGGCGCTGAGTCGACCCGAGTCGATGCGTTGTGACAGCGCTTTTGCCGCTGGCAGCGAGGTCAGCGGGCCACTGATGGGCTCGCCGTCCTGCATCAGATACCAGCAGGCGAGTAATCCCAGCTCTCTCAAAGGGGCGGGAACGGCGCTACCGATTACGGACATGATCTGGACCTGGGACATACATACCTCCATCGCTTGATGGAGTTACCTTACGGATCTGGCGTCAAGACGGACAATCAACGCTTTCGATAGTGGTCATTGACGCCAGTGAGTGTTGGATCAGTCGACAACCAGGTCCAGCATGTGCACCACTTCCTGCTCGTTGAGCAGGCCCTTGCGCACCAGGTTTTCCGCCAGCAGCGAAAGAAACTTGGCGCTGCGATGGCCTTCCAGGTGCTTGAGTTCGGTGAGCGTGTTGTACACCTTGCTGGAGGTGCACAAGCCGACATTTCGGTGCGGGTTCTGCGTGGGCATGAGGTCGTCCTTGTTGTTATTGACCTGTTAGGGAGCGGACAGAGCCAACTGTGCGGACCCGTCATGACATGAATATGACCGTTTTCCCCAAGGCGAGGTAAGGCTGTTCAGCTTAATCTTGCCTTTTTTGGGCATCGAGACTGTCCCGACAGCGACCTTGATGGAAGTTATCCAGACACTGTACCGATGCGCGGGCACAAAAAAGGCCCCGCTGATGAGGCGGGGCCTGATGGATAATGTGCCGCGTGAGTGGCTGCAACGCTGTCAGTAGTGCCGGCCACCGTAGTAGCCGCGAGGCGGGCCGTAATAACGGGGAGGACCGTAGTAGCCGCGGGGTGGTCCGTAATACACGGGCGCCGGTTGATAATAAACCGGTTGTTGCACATAGACCGGTGCCGGCTGGTAGTAGACCGGTGGCGGCGGTTGTTGAACATACACGGGCTGCGGTTGCGCATAGACCGGTTGTTGTACATACACCGGCCGGTTGGCGTTAATCAGGGCCGAACCGACAATGGCCGAGCCGACAATCGCACCAAACACCGCTGGGCCTTGCCAGTGGTTACCGCCACCGCCATGGGCTTGAGCCTGTCCTGCGATAGCGAGGGCGCCAATCAGCAAGGCAACTGTGGGGAGTTTACGGATCATGATAATTCCTCGGTTCTTCGACCCGGCGCTTGTGTCTGCAATAGACCCAAGGATTGTCGCGGGGATACTTCTAAGACAGCGCTTTTTCGAAATTCAGCACGGCCTCAAGGTAAATTTTGTGTAAGGTCTGTACCGGCTTCCTTACGGTCGCGTTCCCCAGTGAACACAGGCCTTTATGATCGAACAGAACACGATGGACTGGCTAATCCCGTCCATCTGAAAGTGCATTTGAAGGAGAAGTTTCATGCAGATGAACCCCAATCGCGATACCCAATTGTGCATGTCGCTTTCCGCGCGCCCCGGGAACTTTGGCCTGCGCTTTCACAACCACCTTTACGAGCAGTTGGGGCTGAATTACTACTACAAGGCGTTCAGCAGCCAGGACTTGCCGGGCGCGGTGGGTGGCATTCGTGCCTTGGGCATACGCGGTTGTGGCGTTTCGATGCCGTTCAAGGAGGCGTGTATTGCCCTGGTTGATGAGCTGGACCCTTCCGCTGCGGCCATCCAGTCGATCAACACCATCGTCAACACGAATGGCCATTTGAAGGCATACAACACCGACTACATTGCGATTGCCCAATTGCTGGAAACCCATCAAGTCCCCAAGGAGTCGACGTTTGCCCTGCGCGGCAGCGGTGGCATGGCTAAAGCTGTGGCAAGCGCCTTGCGCGATGGCGGGTACAAAAACGGCCAGATCGTCGCGCGCAATGAGCGCACCGGTCGCGCCTTGGCAGAGTCACTGGGCTATGAATGGCGAGCTGAACTGGCGGACTTGCGCCCGCAAATGCTGATCAATGTCACCCCTGTCGGAATGTCTGGCGGATCAGAAGCGGATCAACTCGCGTTTGATGCTGAAGCGATACAAAGCGCGGAAACTGTTTTCGATGTGGTGGCGATCCCTTCGGAAACGCCACTGATCGTGCGAGGTCGTGCGGAAGGCAAGCGGGTGATCACCGGGCTTGAAGTCATCGCCATCCAGGCACTGGAGCAATTTGTGTTGTACACCGGCGTGCGCCCGTCGGATGAGCAGTTTCGCAAGGCCGTAGAGTTTGCACGCAGCTGACGTCTCCGCGCCGGGGGGACGTCATCGCGAAACGCATTTCCCGGGTTTATTCCAGGCGGGAAAGGCGCTCTTCCAGCGCGGCAATCCGCGCTTCCAGCTCTTCGATGCGCTCCAGCGAAACACCGCTCCCCGAGCCTCTTTCCGCAGGGTTCTGCCGAGCGGCGAGGATCACCTCGATGTCCGCCGGATCACCCAGGGCGTGCATGTAACGGTCCTCACGCTGGCCCGCCTGACGCGGGATCAACAGTGCAAGACCGCGAGCAATCAGGCGCTCCAGTTGATGCACCACCTGTTCTGCATCTTCGAAGTCATGCATGCGGCCGCTGCGGGTCAGCAGTTCATTGACCGTTTGCGGACCGCGCAGAAACAACAAACCGGCCAGGATGACCTGCGCCGGCACCAATTCCAGGGCCTTGTCGACTTTATGCTCCCAGCGGTCGGCGCGGCTGCCCATTACCAGTTTGGTAAACCCGCGTCCTTCAAGGGCACGCAGGCTTTGACCGACCTGACCCTGGGTGAGGTTCATCACCGGTTCACGGCTGGTTTTCTGATTGCAGGCAATCACCAGTGCATTGAGGGTCAGCGGGTAGGTTTCCGGGCTGGTGGCCTGCTTTTCGATCAGCGAGCCAAGGATGCGGATTTCCGTGCTGTTGAGCCGTGGCTCGTCGAAGGTGGTTTCTTGCTCGGTGCTCATTTTTTCTATCCCTAATTGGCAGTCGGGTCTGGCAAACCTCAACTCATACCCATTTGAATCGAGCCGGGAATCTTGCGCTAAAGCAGGTTCCCGATTCCAGCGTCGAGGTGACGCTCAACGTTCCTTTGTGTGCGGTGGCAATTTGCGAGGCGATGTAAAGCCCCAACCCCAGGCCTTCGCCCCGTTGCCCGGCTTCCGAGCGGGTAAAGGGCTCGAACAGCAAAGGCATCAAGGCGGGTGGGATCGGTGAGCCCTGATTGGTCACGGTGATCACAACCTCATCCCCCTCGGCAAAGGCCTGCACGCTGATGGGCGCTGCGGTCGAGCCGTGAGTGACGGCGTTTCCGAGAAGGTTCGATAACAACTGGCTGATGCGCAGCGCATCGCAATGGACACCGCTTGGTACATCCAGCGAGTGAATCAACTGCGCCTTTGGGTGCGATGCCTGTACTTCATCCAGGGTCTGCTTGAGCGTATGACGCAAGTCATCGACCATCTGGCGCTTGACCGGGATCCCGCCACCCATGCGCCCTCGGGCGAAATCCAGGACGTTTTCGATCAGCACACCCATGCGTATCGAGCTGGTGCGGATGGCTGAAATAAGGCTCAGGGAGCGTTTGTCCTCGGTCTTGGTGTCCAGCAGATCGGCGCTCATGCGAATGGCGCTCAACGGCGTTCGCAGGTCATGCCCGAGCACCGCGACGAACTGCTCGCGCAGCCGGCCATGTTCATTGGCCACGACCAAGGCCTCTTTCGTGATTTCAAGGTGGCTTTGACTGTCGAGACTCATCGCAATCAGTTGCGCGAAGAGGGTGAGGGTCTTGGCGATGGCTGGCTCGTCAAGATTCGCTGGTACCGAGTCGATGGCACACAGGGTGCCGAAGAAGTCGCCATTGGCCTTGACGATGGGAATCGAGATGTAACTCTCCAGACCATAGGTCCTGGGGGTGTGATGCTGCGAGAAGATCGGATGATGGCTGGCATGCCCGAAAATTACCGGCGTGCGGTGCTGGCGAATTTCGTGGCAAATGGTCGACTCCAGGACCAGTTCTCCACCGGGCTTGAGCCCGAAATCAATGGAGTCATCGACCGCGCAGGCGACCCACTTGTGCTCGGTCACTCGTGCCACGGCAGCGAAGCGCATCCCGGTGAGGTGCTTGACCATGCTCAGAATCACCGGCACCGCATCGATGCTGCGGATGGCTTCAACGTCTGGAGTGAAATCTGCTTGGGTCATTTGGCCATGGGACGGAAAGGAATTTGATCAGAGATTATCCCTAATTCCTCACTGTGGCGAATGGACTGGCGTGTTCATCGGTAACTGATTGCAGCGCATCGACACCAACGTGCCATCCGTTTCCAAGGCTATAATCGCCTCCACGTTTTTCCTACTGTCACCCCATGAGACTGCCATGACCATTTCCCTGTATGACGCTTCCGTTCCTGTTTTCAAGCAAATGCTCAACGCCCTGAGCGATGTGCTGAACAAGGCTGAAGCCCACGCCACTGCCAAGAACATCGATCCAAATGCCTTCCTGCAGGCTCGCCTGTACCCGGACATGTTCCCGTTGGTACGCCAGGTGCAGATCGCCGTTGATTTCGCCAAGGGCGTTTCCTCGCGTCTGGCTGAAGTTGAAGTGCCGAAGTACGAAGACACCGAAACCACCTTCGCCGAGCTGCAAGCGCTGATCACCAAGGTCCTGGCCTACATCGGCGAGATCAAGCCCGAGCAGATCAATGGCAAGGAAGGCATCGAGATCGTTACCCGTCCTGGCACGCCAAAAGAGAAGCGCTTCAGTGGCCAGGCTTACCTGCTGAGCTACGGCCTGCCGCAGTTCTTCTTCCACGTCACCACCACCTACGCCTTGCTGCGTCACAACGGTGTGGAAGTGGGCAAGCGTGATTACATGGGCGCGTTCTAAACCGCCCAGCCACAAAAAAGCCCGCCAAGGTGTAAGCCTTGGCGGGCTTTTTTGTTTTTCTGTGGGAGCCCGGCTTATGTTTACGCCATTCGTTGGGCTTTCTCTTCTTCACCCAGGCAAGCCGCCGCGGTGAACAGCACATCGGTCGACGAATTCAGCGCCGTCTCTGCCGAGTCCTGCAACACGCCGATGATGAAGCCGACCGCGACCACTTGCATGGCGATTTCGCTCGGGATGCCGAACAGGCTGCACGCAAGTGGAATCAGCAGCAACGAGCCGCCGGCCACACCCGAGGCGCCGCAGGCACAGATCGCTGCCACGACGCTCAGCAGGATGGCCGTCGGGATGTCCACGGCGATACCCAGCGTATGCACGGCAGCCAGCGTCAGCACGGTGATGGTGATCGCCGCGCCGGCCATGTTGATGGTCGCACCCAGCGGGATCGAGACCGAGTAGGTGTCTTCGTGCAGGCCCAGGCGTTTGCTCAATTCCAGGTTGACCGGAATGTTCGCCGCCGAGCTGCGGGTGAAGAAGGCTGTAATGCCGCTCTCGCGCAGGCACGTCAGCACCAGTGGATAAGGATTGCGACGCAGCTTCCAGAACACGATGAGCGGGTTCATCACCAGTGCCACGAAGAGCATGCAGCCCAGCAACACGGCCAGCAGATGCGCGTAGCCGATCAGGGCGCCGAAACCGGAGGTGGCCAGGGTCGAGGCCACCAGGCCGAAGATGCCCAAGGGCGCAAAGCGGATCACCAGGCGCACAATCACGGTTACGCCGTTAGACAGGTCGCCCAGCACTTCACGGGTGGTGTCGCCGGCATGGCGAATGGCAATGCCCATGCCGATTGCCCAGGCCAGGATGCCGATGAAGTTGGCGTTCATCAGGGCGCTGACCGGGTTGTCGACCACGCTCAGCAGCAGGCTTTGCAGGACTTCACCAATGCCGCCCGGCGCGGTCACCGCAACGTCCTGGGTCGACAGCACCAGGTTCGATGGAAACATCATGCTGGCGACGACCGCGACCACAGCGGCGGCGAAGGTGCCCAGCAGGTACAAAAACAGAATCGGCCGGATATGGGTTTCCTGGCCGTGCTTGTGGTTGGCAATCGATGCCATCACCAGCACAAACACCAGAATCGGTGCGACGGCTTTTAGCGCGGAGACGAACACTTTGCCGATGAACGCCGTGGACTTCGCCACGTCAGGTGCAAGCAGGGCCAGGGCGATACCGGCAAGCAGGCCGATCACGATTTGCGTAACCAGGCTCAAGCGTGTCAGGCGTTGCAATAGAGAAGGGGATGAAGCAGTCATAAAACGGCATCTCTGATTTTTTATAAGTGCGAGGCTTCGCCATTCCTGTGGCAACAATCAGGCAGGCCACAGGCAGGAAACCGAAAAGTGTCGCGACATCGACGCTATGACGGTCGATGAACACAGGGCATACGTTTTTCAGGGCGCGGACTTTATCACAGCGTAGGCCGTATCTTTCAGACCTGTGACGAACTGCCGCCGGGGCATTCAACGCAATAGGCAGGTTTGTGCAACCGCGTCTGGAAACACTCTGTTAAGATTGCGCATCCTCATTTTCATGTTCTGCCAGTGGGCCCTCGGGCTATCGCTGGTGTCGTCGTTTTCTGGAGTTCTGCATGCTGTTGCCCATCCTTCTGTTGTCGGCCGCCGGTTTCACGGTGCTGACCACGGAATTCGTCATCGTCGGCCTGTTGCCGGCCATCGCCCGTGATCTGGAGGTCAGCATCCCGCAAGCGGGGTTGCTGGTGACGCTGTTCGCCTTCACCGTCGCCGCATTCGGGCCGTTCCTCACGGCGTACTTCGCCCGGTTCGAGCGCCGCAAGTTGTTTATTTCGGTGCTGATCATGTTCGGTCTCGCCAACACGCTGGCCGCCTTCGCGCCGAACATTTGGGTGATGGCCGTTGCGCGGCTGATTCCGGCGCTCGGGCTGCCGGTGTTCTGGGCGTTGGCCAGTGAGACGGCAGTGGACATTGTCGGGCCGGATTACGCCGGACGGGCCATTGCCAAGATCGGTTTCGGCATCGTCTGCGCCACCGTGTTCGGCATTCCGGTCGGTACGTTGATTTCCGATGCGTTTGGCTGGCGCAGTGCCTTCGGTATTTTGGCGGTGATTGCGTTTGCCAAGGCGCTGCTGCTGTTTATCTACCTGCCTCAAACCGATTTGCATCAGCATCAGGTGAGTTTCCGTTCGCAGTTCAAGATCCTTCGCAGCCCGTTGATGATCGGCCACGTGGTGCTGTCGGTCCTGGTGTTCAGCGGCATGTTCACCGCTTATACCTATCTGGCGGACATCCTCGAACGACTGGCCGGTTTCAACGGCACCGTGGTTGGCTGGTGCCTGATGGGCTTCGGCGCGGTAGGGCTGATTGGCAACTCGCTGGGGGGCCGAGCGGTGGACCGTCACCCACTGATCGCTTCGATGATGTTCTGCGCGTTCATGATCGCCGGCATGGTGGCGTTGGTGCCGAACATTCATTCGCCGGTTGGACTGGCAGCCGCGATGGGCATCTGGGGCGTGACGCAGGCTGCGTTGTTCCTGGTCAGCCATGTACGGCTGATGAAAGCCGCCCCGGAGGCGCCAGCCTTTGCCGCCTCGCTGAACATTGCCGGCGCCAACCTTGGCATCGGCCTGGGGGCTATGGTCGGCGGGCGGGTGATCGACAGCGTCGGTTTGCAAGGCCTCGGTTTTGCGGCAGCGGCGTTTATCCTGGCGTCGATTTTGCTGTCGATCGCCTTGATGACCTTCAAGCCGCGTGAACTCTGCGCCTGAGTGTCTACACCGCCGTAAACAGCTCGCGTCGGGCACCTTCGGTAATCGCAACGATGCCGGGGTGCTTGACCTTACGCTCTACTGAAATGGCGTAGAACGACTCGGTCACGGCGTCGGTCTGGCCAATCAGCTCCACGCCATATTGGCGTTTCACTTCATCGGCGATCACGCTTGGCCCGATGAAAATCCCGCTGCCGGACTGGCCAAACGCTTGCATCAGGGCGCTGTCATCGAACTCGCCAACGATGCGCGGCTGTATCTGCTGCTCGGCGAACCAGCGTTGCAAGCGACTGCGAACGACGGTTTCCGGCCCGGGAATCAGCAAGGGTGCGCCGTTGAGGCTGCGAGGAAAATCCTGGCCATATTGCGCGGCCAGGGTGGCGGTGGCGAAAAAGCTGATACCGCATTCGCCGAGTTTCTGGCTGTAGCCTTTGATGTCGAGATGAGAGGGCATCGGGCTGTCGGAAATCACCAGGTCCAGGCGCTGGATCGCCAGGTCGGCCAGCAGACGTTCGAGCTTGTCCTCGCGACAGGTAATGCGCAGCGGCTCGCTCAATTCCATGGTGGGCGCGATCAGGCGATAGACGATGGATTTGGGCACCACGTCCGCGACGCCCACCCGAAACAGAATCTGCTGCTCATTGGGTTGCGCCCGCAGCATCAACTCCAGCTCTCCCCCCAACTGAAACATTTGCTCGGCGTAGGTGAGGGTCTGCCGCCCGGCTTCGGTGAGTTCCAGCTGTCGACCTACTCGCCGAAACAATTCAATGCCATAGGTTTGTTCAAGCAAGGAGATCTGCCCGCTGATGGTTTGCGGCGTCAGATTCAATTGCTCGCACGCACGCACGATGCTGCCGGTTTTGGCGACGACCCAGAAGTAGTGCAGTTGACGGTAGTTGAGCATGTCATTCTACAGTTCGTAAAAACCGAAGTATAACCGCTAAAAATACGAATTTTACTGAAGTGTTTGTCTCCCTAGAATGCGTCGCTATCAACGGGCCACTGTATTGGCTCTGTTTGTTCTATCGAGGAAAGCGACATGAAGCTTAAAACCACAGCAGTGTTGATCGCGTCTTTACTGCTATTGGCCGGCTGCGATCAGGCTGAGAAAAGCGCTCAGCAACTGATGGGCAAGGCTGCCGAAACGGCCAAGCAGGCTATCGACGATACTCACAAAGCTGCCGAACAGGCGATCAGCGACGCCACGGGCGGGTTGATCAGCCAGAAAGAATCATCGGACGAAGATAACGAGAAAAAAGAATCTTCGTCCCAGGAAATCTAAACCGTCTTAAACGAGTCAGGACTGACCCATGGAATACCTTTTAGAACTTGCTGCAAGCCCCACCGCCTGGGTCGCCTTGGCCACGTTGGTGGTGATGGAAATCGTGCTCGGCATCGATAACCTGATCTTTATTTCGATCCTGACCAACAAGCTGCCAATGGAACACCGGCAGAAAGCGCGGCGCATTGGTATCGGCATGGCGTTGATTCTGCGTCTGGCGCTGCTGAGCACCATCGCGTTCATCGTCCAGTTGACGGCGCCGGTGATCGAGATTCTCGGTCACGCGTTCTCCTGGAAGGACATGATTCTGATCGCCGGTGGTCTGTTCCTGTTGTGGAAGGCGACCACCGAGATCCATCACAGCATGGACCCTGCGCCTGAAGATCCGAAGTCCGCCACCTCGACTGTGACCCTGGGCTTTGCCGCCGCGATCGGTCAGATCCTGATGCTGGACATGGTGTTTTCCATCGACAGCATCATTACCGCCGTCGGCATGACCGAGCATTTGCCGATCATGATCATCGCGGTGGTGGTGTCGGTGTTGGTGATGTTGCTGGCAGCTGATCCATTGGCCAAGTTCATCAACGACAACCCGACGGTGGTGATGTTGGCGCTGGGCTTCCTGATCATGATTGGCATGACGCTGATCGCCGAAGGCTTCGGCGCCCATGTACCGAAAGGCTATGTGTATGCAGCCATGGCGTTCTCGGCAACGATCGAATGCCTGAACATGATGTCGCGCAAGGCCAGGCAGAAGCGTATCGCCGCTCAAGCTTAAGCCGCGTTAAACAAAACGGCCGCCTGTACTCGAAAGAGCGCAGGCGGCCGTTTTCGTTTGAACGGTTTAAACGCGACGGTCAGTGAGCGGTCGCGACCTTTGCGTTTTTTGGTGCGGGTGCCGATTGAACAGGTGGATGATGGTGCCGGCGAGCAATACGCAGCACACCCCACAACATGGCGGCGGCGACAGCCAGCCAGCCCGAAATCAGCATTACTATGGTCATTGCCAGGCTCATCAGTGCCTCCTCTTTGCCCTGCATCGGGCACACACTCTTTCCAAGTGACAGTCTAGTCGCTGCCATGTTTCAGGCTATTGACCAAAGGTCGCCTGTCACCAACCAGTTCGCTCTATCGAATGCGCACGTCTGACCTATAAGGCTATACCGCTGCCGCGCCGCGTCCTATGATCGACGGCCAAGCCGGGAACGCGATGGCCCGGCGTCTGAACAGAGAGTGATGATGGTGCGGGTATTTTCTCGAATTGTTTCTATGGTGCTGCTGGCAGGCGTTGTTGCTGGCCTGACGGGTTGTGCGGGGAGCGTTTCGCCCGAGATCAAGCGTCTGCCGCAGCGGGTCGAACTCAGCGGTACGTTCTATCGTGGGCAGGACAATCAAAGTGGCCCTCAGGTGCTGGCCAGCCTGCTGTCGCAACAGGGTGTGGTCATCACACCGGGCTTGCTCGAGAAGCCGCTGCACTTGCCGGGGGACGAAGCCCGGTTGCAGCAGAACATGCTGAACCTTGCCCGGGAATACGGCATGGTTGTCTATCCGCTGGACAGCAATCTACCGGCGTTGCTGGCGCAAGTGGCGGCGGGGTACCCGGTCATGGTGCGGTTCACCGAAGGCTCGGCTTTCTGGGCTGAACCGCGCTACGCCATCCTCGCCGGCTACAACACTCAGAAGCAGACCGTGCTGCTGCGTGCGGGGATGAATCGCCGGGCACTAATGAGCTTCAGCTCATTCGAGTCGTCGTTCAAGGACGCGGGTGGCTGGGCGGTTTTGATTCAAAAGCCGAATCAGATTCCGGCCAATGTCGATCAATCTCGCTGGTTGAAAGCCGCTAACGAGCTGGCTCAGGCGGGTCAGGAGCAAGCCGCCGCCCGTGCGAAGAAGGCACTTGGCGCACAGTAAGTCCGTTCGTCATCTGCCGGGCACCGACGCGCGACGTTGACCTCTTAACGGATAAGGCCCGGATGTTCCGGGCCAGACCAAGGAGGCGCCCCATGGCACAGTCCAATACTCCCGCAGGCCCGCATTCGTCGGAACACTCATCCGGCGATGAGCTGGGTTTCGACCCCGATTCGCCTGACGTCGCTGACCCTCAGGTCGATCCCATCGGGCCCGCCAAGGCGCCCCGGGATGTGAAGCCGGGTGACGATGACAAGGCTCCGGCGAAGCCCTACGACCCGCTTGCTGATCTCAAACCCTGATGTCTCGTGAGGTGCCTATGTCTACCGATTCGAGTTTCAACGACAAACGCCCGGACAGTGTTCCAACCACGCCCGCGGATGAGATCGACCCGGTCATGGACCCGGACAGCCCTATCAGGGACCCCATGGCGAGGCCGCTGGTGGTGCCAACCGAGCACACCAAAGATCCCAGTGCCGGAGACGGCATTCCCGATGACGATCAGATGCCGTTGCCCAACGATTGACTCAGCAGGATGAAAAAAGCCCCGAAGAATCGTAATGCTGTTTACTTAAGAAAAGTTTCAGGCGATCAGAATATTGTGGCGAGGGGATTTACCCCCGTAGGGCTGCGAAGCAGCCCCAAAAGCCGCAATTTGAGGTGTATCAGGTATACCGCGTAGGCGGGTTTTACGGCTGCTTCGCAGCCGGACGGGGATAAATCCCCTCGCCACGAATGTATGTCCATCACTTAAGTGAACATCATTACCGAAGAATCGGGGCTTTCTTTTGGTTGGAGGCGGCTTACTTCGACGCTTCGACCACGCCGCTCTGGCGGTTCTTGAGGTTCTTCTCTGATTTGTATTGAAGTGCCACCGACGGTACGTTCGCGCCCTTGCCGGTTTCAACCCAGCTGCGAATACGACTGGCATCGGCAAAGTGTGTGTACTTGCCGAAAGCATCAAGGATCACTAACGCCACCTGGCGATTTCCCATGGTCGTCACGAGCACCAGGCAGTGGCCGGCCTGATTGGTGAAGCCCGTCTTGGTCAAGCGAATGTCCCAGTTCGGTTTATTGACCAGGTGATCGGTGTTGCGGAAGCCCAAGCTGTAGTTGGGCTTGCGAAACGAAACGGTTTTTTCCTTGGTGGTGCTCAGTTGGGTGAGCAGCGGGTACTTGTGCGCGGCTACCAGCAATTTACTCAGGTCGCGGGCCGTGGAGACGTTGCGCGGGGACAGGCCGGTAGGTTCGACGAAGTGGGTGCTGGTCATGCCCAGTGCCTTTGCCTTGGCGTTCATCGCGGCAATGAACGCGACGTAGCCGCCCGGGTAGTGGTGGGCGAGGCTGGCGGCAGCGCGGTTTTCCGAGGACATCAAGGCAATCAGCAGCATTTCCCGGCGAGGCATTTCGCTATTGAGCTTGACCCGGGAGAAGACGCCTTTCATTTCAGGCGTGTCGCTGATGTTGATGTTGATGTACTCATCCATGTTCTGCCGGGCTTCAACAATGACCAGGCCGGTCATCAATTTGCTGACAGAGGCGATCGGTACCACCACGTCCGGGTTGCTGGCGTAGATGACTTTGTTCGTCTGCATGTCCATCAGCAGTGCGCTGCCTGAGGCGATCTTCAGCTGCGATGTGTCCCGAGGCGCCGCGGTTGTTTCTGCGGCGTTGACCGCTGGCGTGATGAGAGTCCCTGTAACTGCAAACACTAGGCTCAGGATGGAAAGACGGATTTTCACGCTGGCAAACTCATAAGAGGTGGATAAGCCGTTTTGTAACGGGCTGTTTCTTAAAACCGACGCATTTTAGGAGTATGGCTGAAGAACTGTCGATGGTTGATGAAATAACGGGTGAAAGTCCTTGAAAAGCCGTACAAAACAGCAGGTTTCCGGCGAGCGGTAGGCTTTTTTCTGCGGGCAAAAAGAACCCCGCCATTGGCGGGGTCCTTTTTTCACGTTCATGTCGCTACGTGAACTCAGCTGTGCAGCGTTTCCGCCGCATACAGCGTGTTTTCCAGCAGGCAGGCTCGGGTCATCGGGCCGACGCCGCCAGGAACCGGAGTGATCCAGCCAGCACGGGGCAGGGCGGTTTCGTAGATGACGTCACCAACCAGCTTGCCGTCGTCCTGGCGGTTGATGCCGACGTCGATCACGATCGCGCCTTCCTTGATCCATTCCCCCTTGACCAGGCCCGGCTTGCCGGCGGCAACCACCACCAGATCGGCACGGCCGACATGGCCGGCGAGGTCCTTGGTGAAGCGGTGGGTGACGGTGACGGTGCAACCCGCCAACAGCAACTCCATCGCCATCGGGCGTCCAACAATATTGGAAGCTCCGACAACGACTGCATCCATGCCGTACAGGTCGACACCGGTGCTTTCCAGCAAGGTCATGATGCCTTTAGGTGTGCACGGACGCAGCAGCGGAATACGCTGGGCCAGACGGCCGACGTTGTATGGGTGGAAGCCGTCAACGTCTTTGTCCGGGCGAATGCGCTCGAGCAATTTCGAGGCGTCCAGGTGTTCCGGCAGGGGAAGCTGAAGCAGAACACCATCGATTGCCGGGTCTTCGTTCAGTCGATCGATCAGATCGGTGAGTGCTTCCTGAGTGGTTTCGGAAGGCAGGTCGTAGGCTTGGG
>Ga0247812_10000294_pt1 | contig 41825 bp, 36 predicted proteins | sample UWRJL149409B1_FD_178011 | JGI IMG/M metagenome (GOLD analysis project Ga0247812, IMG submission 178011) | Plant litter microbial communities from Arlington Agricultural Research Station in Wisconsin, United States - UWRJ-L149-409B-1 | ecosystem: Environmental > Terrestrial > Plant litter >...
CGCTCAGATTCGCGAGATCGTTCCTGAAGCCCGCGTCGCTGTGGCGCACGGCCAGCTGCCCGAACACGTGCTCGAACAGGTGATGGTCGACTTCTGGGAGCGCAAGTTCGACGTGCTGGTGTCGACCACCATCATCGAGACCGGCCTCGACATCGCCAACGCGAACACTCTCATCATCGACCGCGCCGACAAGTATGGACTCAGCCAGCTCCACCAGTTGCGTGGCCGGGTGGGTCGTGGGCGCGAGCGTGCGTACGCCTACTTCCTCTACGACGAGATGAAACCGCTCAGTGAAACCGCGAACGACCGTCTCGCGACGATCGCGGCAAACAACGACCTCGGCGCTGGTATGCAGATCGCGCTCAAAGACCTGGAGATCCGCGGTGCGGGTAACCTCCTCGGCGGCGAGCAGTCCGGTCACATCGCGGGGGTGGGTTTTGACCTGTACCTGAGGATGATCGGCGAAGCGGTCAGCACGTTCCGGGGCGATGTGGCCGAGGGCCAGACCGAGCTGCGGCTCGAACTTCCCGTCGACGCGCACATCCCCGAGGAGTACGTGGAGAGTGAACGGTTGCGCCTCGAGGCGTACCAGAAGCTGTCGACCGCGAGCTCGCCGGCGGCCTCGCCTGAGCAGCTCGACCAGGTGCTCGAAGAGATGACCGACCGCTACGGTGAACCGCCGGAGCAGGTGAAGGCACTCATTGCGGTGTCCCGTCTGCGCCGAGCCGCCCAGAAGGCCGGGCTCGGCGAGGTCGTGGCGATGGGCGGAAAGCTCCGTGTGGCGCCGGCCGACCTGCCCGACTCGATCCAGGTCCGGTTGCAGCGGATGTACCCGGGGGCGCGCTACTTTGCGGCGCCGCGCACGATCAGTGTGCCTATGCCCGAGGGTCTCGGCGACTTCGCGCTGATCGAGTGGACCAGCAAACTGATGGCGCAGATCTTCCCCGAGCCGGTCGTGCCGGCTGCGGTCGCGAACTAGCACCGTCGGACGAGCACCGACGAACTCCCACCGCCGTTAACAGCGAGAGGCGCGCACCCCCGGGCATCCGGATGGTGCGCGCCTTTCGCGTTTACCCGATCGGTGCTGCCAGTCGCCGTGCGCTGTCCGCTGATCGGTGCAGGAAATTACTGGGCTGCGTAGCCACCGTCAACGAGGTGGTAGCTGCCGCTGATGAACGAGGCTCCGTCGCTCGCGAGGAACGCAACGAGCGCGGCGACCTCTTCGGGCTGGCCGAGGCGTCCGAGAGCGTGCTTGGCGGCGAGGGCGCTCTGCGCCTCGTCGGAGAGGTTCGCGTCAACGAGCGGGGTGTGGATAAAGCCGGGGCCGACGGCGTTGGTGCGCACCTTCTGGGCACCGTACTCGAGGGCGGCGTTTTTGGTGAGGCCGATTAGGCCGTGCTTGGCGGTGACGTAGGCCGAGGACATCGGGATGCCGACACTGCCGAGAACCGACGCCATGTTGATGATGGAACCGCCACCGTTGGCGGCCATGGCAGGCAGCTGTGCCTGCAGTCCGTAGAAGACAGCGTTGAGGTTGATCTCGATGACCTTGCGCCAGCTGTCGAGGGAGTACTCCGCGATGGGCGCGGCCATTCCGCCGATACCGGCGTTGTTGACGGCAATCTTCAGGGGGCCCATGGTGCTGGCGGCCTCAACGGCGGCAAAGCTGGTGGCGGGGTCGGAGACGTCCCCGGCGAAGGCCTCGGCGGTTCCGCCCGCGGCACGGATCTCGTCGACAACAACCTGGGCGGCCTCGAGCTTGAGGTCGGCGACCAGAACAGCTGCACCGCTGGCGGCGAGCTCGAGGGCGATTGCGCGGCCGATTCCGGATGCTGCGCCGGTCACAATTGCGGAGCGATCCGCGACGTCGTACTGAGCCATTTGTGGTTCCTTTGTTCCAGTCTTCCGCGGGCTTTTTGTCCGTGGGTGCCGGTCTGCAGGTCTCGATATAAAGGCGTGCCAAACGCGGCGACGTGTATATATAAGGACTTACGCCTCTAGAGTATTCCGACAGTTGTCGGATAATTCCGGTTTTTCCCAACATTTTTGCGCGGAGTGTGCTGCGCCCTGCGAACGAGCCAGGTGGTGCGCGCTCTGTATCCTCGAAACGTGCCAGCTAGCCCAATCTCCGCCACACCATACGAAGTGCTCGGTGTTGCGTCGACCGTCGACACCGACGAATTACGGCGGGCATATCGGCGGATGCTCCGGCAGACACACCCCGATACGGGTGGAGTCGCCGTCGACTTCCACTCCGTGCAGTGGGCGTGGGACCTCGTGGGCACCCCCGCGGCGCGAGCGGCGTGGGACACCGGACGGTCGGGCGCGCGGGGAGTGGCGGACACAGCATCCACCACTTGGCACCCCACCGCACCCCAGAACGCACGCGGAACCCGTCCGCCCACCACCGAATACGGCGATGCCGGCGGGTGGCAGCGCGAGCGCTATCTCGACCTGCTGCGCGCCTGGAAGGGTGGGTCGATCGTTGACCCGTACAACGCGCTGCTGGTGCGCTCGGCTCCGCCCGAGATTCGCGCGGTGCTCGCCAAGGCGCTTGCCGAGGAGGCCAGTGCGCAGGCGCTGAACTCGCTGGGTATTGGCTACACGGTCTGGCACGACGCGGCGACCTCGACCGCGGCCCCGGGGCTGCCTGACGAAAAAATCGACCACGTTGTGCTGGGTGCGAGCGGACTGTTCGCTGTGTCCTCGGAAGACTGGGGCGGCCGTGTTCGTGTGCGCCAGGGCGAGATCATTGGCGCCGTGCTGGCTGACGGGGAGACTCCCGTGCACCGGCTCGCGGTGAAAGCGCGCTATCTTGCGCGGACCAGCAGGGTCACGTTTACGGCCATTGTGATTGTGGTACCTGACGGCGGCAGCGACGAGTCCGCCATGCTGCTCGGCACGATGCGGGGGATACCCACAATCCTCGCGTGGCGGTCCCGTCTGCCCGACCTCATGCGCACCGGGCTCGGAACGCTCCCGTTCCGCGGCGGCGCCGAAGTCTTCGACATCCGGACACGCCTGCGGGCGGGCATCCGCTTCGTCTAAGCCGAGTGCCCTGCGCAGTCCTCCGAGGGCGCGCTGACGCGGTGCCTCAGCTGCGGCGTCGGCGTGCTCCCAGCACGCCGGTGACCCCGGCAAGCAGCATCAGGAATGCGGCGCTTCCGGCGAGCAGCGTTTGCTCACCGGAGACGCCCGTCGCGGCCAGCTCGCGCGGTCTGGTCGACACAGCGGGCACGGCCGGGACCTGCGCCCGAATCACCACGGGTGCCGGTGTGGTGCTCGGCGTCGGTGCCGCCGTGGGAGCGGTGGTGGGTGCGGCCGTGGGCGCCGGTGTTGGCACGGTTGTTGGGGTGGGAGTCGGAGTCGGTGTGGGATCGGGGATTGTGATCGCGGGGAACGCTTGCGTAATGCTGGCCGCCGCGAGTGTGCCGAGGAAGCCGGTGCCGGCGTCGTTCGGGTGAAGTGCGCCGGGAGTCGCCGCAGCGGCATCCAGGGACGTCAGGGTGAATCCGTTGATAAAGCTCTGGCCCGCCGGGGCACAGGCGCTGTGCTCGACGCTCGGGGCGAAGGTGGGCACGTACGTGGCACCGGCCGCGGCGGCGGTTGCTTCAACAACGGCGTTCACCCCGACTTCGAGCGTGTGGAGGTACGACACGTCGACGTTGGTGAACGGGAAGCTGTTGGGCAGTCCGGTGAGTTCACCGGTCGCAGTGAACGCGGGGGTGAAGCAGCCGCCGACGGGCGTATTCGCCGGGTCGGGCGTAATGCTCGGGTATCCAAGAACAAAGATCTTGGCATTGGGTGCCGCGGTCTTCACGGCGGTCAGGGCCGTGGCGATGCTCGCGGGAAGCGCTGCCTGGAGGGCGGTGAGTGACGGGTCGGTGGCAAGGATCGAGGCGCAGTCATTGATTGGCGGCGTTCCGGCGGGCAGGGCGAGAGAAGCGACGAGTGGGCCCACGGGTGACAGCGCCAGGCAGGACGCCGCGATGGTGGCAAAGCCCACGTCGTTGCCGCCGATGGTCAGTGTGACGACGTCGGTGTCGGCGGAGAGTGCGCTGATCTGTGCGGGTGCGGTGCCACCGAGTGTGGCCTGGGGGCCAGTGATGTGTGCGGTGGTGGCTCCGGAACACGTCACGTCGGTGAGGTTCATTCCAAGGGCGGTGGCGATCCGGTGGGGATAGTTGCTGCTGGACTGCGCACACCCGGGCACCGGCGCGCCGGTCAGTGGGGTCAACCCGAAGCCGGAGGAGTATGAGTCGCCCAGCGCGACGTAGTTGAGGCCGGCGGTGCCGGAGACCTCTGCGGCGGATGCTCCGGGCGACAGCAGCGGGGAGCACGCCAGCACAACGGCGGCGACCACGGTTGTAGTAAGGAGCGTGAGAAGCCGCGGGCGCCTGCGCGGCGACATCGACGGGAGTGCAAGCTGTTCAGCGGACATCGGAGGTATCCCTCGGTCGGTGAGCAGCGTCGGCGGTGTGCTCCGCGGTCAGGCTAACAGCGCGCTTTTGTGAGCCTGAGCCCCAGTAGTGGGTGCTTCCCTGACGGCCGGAACTCCGTTATGTTGAGCGATTGCTCTGAACCTCAGGACCGCAGCGCGAGTGCAAATGGCAGCACTCCGGGCGCTCCTGCACGACGGAGTAGTCGACCAGCGACGGTCAGCGTCCATCGGCTGTCGGCGAGATCGTCGACGAGAAGTACCGGACCGGTTGCTCCCGCGAGCACACCGGCAAGGTCGGGTCCGACCACAAATCCGTTCCACACACTTGCCAGGCGGTAGGCGCTGTTTCCACCGGACTCACCGCGCGGTCCTGATCCTTCCAGCTCTAGCGCGCCCAGCAGGGGAAGTCTGCCCACTCGCGCGAGGTGTTCCGCAATCGAGGCCACCAGCAGCGGGTGCGCCCGCGACGGCATCATCACAATCCCAACAGGACGGTCATCCCATCCCCATTCCGCGAGCACACGAACGCAGGCGGCGAGCAGGGGAGCGCTGGCCGGGGCGTCGACGGCGGACGGCGCGAAGATGTCGCGCAGGGTGTTGCCCCAGCCGAGGTCAGTGAGGCGGGCGAGGGCGCGGCCCTCGGTGACCCGTTCGATCAGTGCGATGCGGCCCTTGGCGTCAACGCCCAGCCGGTCGGCGCCGGTCGGCCATTGGCCGCGGGGCTCGATGGGTACTCCCACGCGGTCGAGGGCTGAGCTTGCTGACGCAGTGGCGTCGTCGAGCACATCGGCCGGGTACCAGACACCGGCACAGTTGTCGCATCGGCCGCAGGGGGCCGCGGTGGTGTCGTCGAGGGAGCGCTGGAGGTATTCCATCCGGCACTCCGAGGTGCGCTCGTACTCGAGCATGTGCTGTTGTTCGGCCACTCGTTCCGCGGCGATGCGTTCGTAGCGTTCTCGGTCGTAGTTCCACGGGGCGCCCGTCGCGACCCATCCTCCGGTGACGCGGCGCACAACTCCGTCAACGTCGAGCACCTTGAGCAACAGCTCGAGCGGGGTACGGCGGATGTCGACCCGTGACTCAAGCGCAGGGGTCGACAGGGGACCGTCCGTGGCGTTTAGCGCGTCGAGGACTGCGTTCGCCCGCTGTTCGTTGGGCATGGATGCGGTGGCGAAGTACTGCCAGATGGCTTCGTCTTCGGTACCCGGGAGCAGCAGCACATCGGCGTTGTCGGTAGCGCGACCGGCGCGACCGACCTGCTGGTAGTAGGCAACCGGGGAGGAGGGCGCCCCGAGGTGGAGTACAAATCCGAGGTCGGGTTTGTCGAATCCCATCCCGAGGGCACTGGTGGCGACCAGCGCTTTCACCTGGTTGCCCTTGAGCATTTCCTCGGACTCTTCGCGCTCGGCGGTGTCGGTCTGGCCGGTGTAGGCACGTACGTTATGGCCGGCGTCACGCAGCAACCGGGCGGTGTCTTCGGCGGCGGACACGGTGAGGGCATAGATGATTCCGCTGCCGGGGAGCTCACTGATGTGGCTGAGAAGCCAGGCCAGACGGGCGCGGGAGTCGGGAAGCCTGAGCACACCGAGCCGAAGCGACGCGCGGGCCAACGGGCCGCGAATGGTCACTACTGCGGTGTCGGCATCGTCGGTGGTGTCGAGGCCAGAGTTGAATGTGGGCGATCCCGCGTCGAGTTGCTCGGCGACATCCTTCACAACCCGGCTGTTCGCGGTCGCCGTGGTCGCCAGCACCGGAACCCCGGCGGGCATCTGGGCGATGAGGTCGCGTAGCCGGCGGTAATCGGGGCGGAAGTCGTGGCCCCAGTCGGAGATGCAGTGCGCCTCATCCACCACGAGCATGCCCACGCGACGCATCAGGTCGGGAAGCTGGTTTTCGCGGAATGACGGGTTATTGAGGCGCTCGGGGGAGACAAGCAACACGTCGACCTCGTCGCGAGCGAGCTGTCCCTGCACGTCAGCCCACTCGTGCGCATTTGTTGAGTTGATGGCGACGGCACGGACGCCAGCGCGCGAGGCCGCTGCGATCTGGTCGCGCATAAGCGCGAGAAGCGGCGACACCAGGATGGTGGGGCCCGCGCCGCGGCGACGCAAGAGCAGAGTCGACACGAAGTAGACGGCGGACTTGCCCCACCCGGTGCGCTGCACCACGAGTGCACGTCGACGCTGGTCAACCAGCGTTTCGATGGCTTCGAACTGGCCGTCGTGGAATTGCGCGTCATCACGCCCCACCAGGGTTCGCAGGATCTCGACGGCGGCAGCCCGCGTCTCAGTCATTTCGGTTTCCAACACTGCACCAGCTTGTCAGGTGCCACCGACGGCGGGCTGTGCGGAGCTTCTTCTGTGGACTCGACAAGGCTCGGAGTAGTTGTGCAGGAGATGCCGATCGAGTGCATCGTCAGTGTCAGGGGTCCTTCACATCGGGCTGATCCGATCACTTATTCACACGTTCGAGAAACCACTTCGACCGTGGACGCAAATCAGCCACAGTTGCCCGCATGCAGACCATAGTTAAAGCCGCCAACGAGGCGGGCCTCCTCGCATTGATGCCCCACGTGCTGGGTTTCCACCCGAGCAACAGCGTGGTGTTGATTGCCTTTTGTGGAAATCGCACACATGGGGCGTTCCGGTTCGACCTTCCCCAACCCACCAAGGCCCGACCAGCGCTCATCTACAAACGGATCTCGCGCGCGTACGTGCGGATGCTCGAGAAGTTGCCGACGGTTGACGGGGTCGTGGTTGTTGTGGTCACCGATGACGCGTTTGGGAGCTCCGTCGTTCCGCCACGGGTAGATCTCGTCATCGAAATCATCCGCACGATTCAGCATTCGCGGTTCGCACTCAAAGGAGTTCTCTGCCTGGCACGCGACGGATGGGCGCCCTACTTCGAACCCAATGTACCGCCAGGCGGGTACCCGCTCGCTGACCTGGCAGACTCGGACATCGCGGCCCAGCTCCCGCCCGATCTCCCGGAACTGTTGGACCCCACCGCGGTGCCGCCGCGAGTTCCCGACGCCAGAGAGGCGTTGAAAAATCAGGTGATGTCGGACTACCAGCGCATCAGCCGCGGCCTGGCAGGGGAAACGTCCGGGGATACGAAGGCCATGGCTGCAGATGGTCACGGCACCTTCGACGAGCTCGTGGACCGCGCGCTAGATTTTTCAGACGAAGAGTTTGAGCAGTTCGCCGGACTGTTCCTGGCCTCTGCGCAGAATTTGTTGGTCGGCACCCTGATGGTGGTGCAGTGGGCCAGCGACGACTACCCCAGCGAATACCTCTGGAAGGCGATGCTGTATCCCAGTCCAGAAACGGCGTCGGGCCTGAGAGAGTTCACTGCGATTTTGGGTGGGTTTGCCCGTCAGCCCGATCCTCAGCGGCTCGAGGACGCGATCAAATTCGTCTCAAAGCTTGTCGCCTGCGCTGACGATGCCGCGCGGCCCGTCCCGTTGTACATGTTGGGCTGGTTGCACTGGGCGCTGGGTCACGGGACTTTGGCGTCGGTCGCCCTTGCCGAGGCCATCGCACTTGCGCCTGAGTTTCCCGTGGCGAACGACCTCATGGCGACAATCCGCGACGGAGAGCTGCCCGATTGGGCGTTCTACGACATCGATGATGACGATACCGACGCATACACCGACATTGACACCGAGGACGAGGATCACATGGGCGGTAACGACGCCCGTGCAGGTCGGGTCGACTAGGCCGGTGCGGCGGTCTTCCGCCACACCTTAGTGACAACGGCTGGAATCAGAACCAGCGAGCGGAGGTCGAAGAGAGCGTGGACAACGATCGCCAGCAGGATGGATCCGCTCAGCACGTAGATCGCGCAGAACACCAGTCCGAGCACAGCCGACGTGATCACTCCGGCCGGACCCTGGTACAGGTGCAGCAGCCCAAACAGGAGGGACGCGATGAGGAATGACACAGGACCACTGCCAAGGATTCCAAAAAGCAGGGCGGGAAGTGCGAACCGGAACAACAGTTCCTCGACCAGCCCCGCGTTGATGCCCAGAGCGGCGCCGTAGCCCAGCTCGCCTCGGTTGCGGGGAAGCAGGGCACCGATGTCCCCAACGGTGGGGATGGCCTCTTTCTCGTTGCGCAGAAGGAAAACGGGAACAACCAACAGCGCGACAAGAAGAACGATCACAGCGATCGTGATGCCGGTGCCCAGTGGGGTGTCGATCGCATCGAGGGTTGCGGCAACCGGCGTCCACGAGCGGGTGTCGGCCAATGCCGGAGCAACGAATTGCGAGGTCGCGAGCAATACAACGGCTGACAGACCGCCGAACATAAAAAAGGACTCCCGCAGCCAGCGTCGGTACACCTTGCGGCGTCCCACGGTGGAGCGCAGCCGTTTGAAGCGGCCGTATTCGCGGCGCTCGCGGGAGACCGCGCGCATCACAAGGAGGGCGACGATAACAAGGAGGAGGGAGACGAGCGCGAGCTGCACCCTGCCATTGTCTCCCGCCGCGATGTGCGCGCTCTGTCAGGGCCGATGCAAGGATGGTCAGCATGACTGAGACGCTTCACCCCCAACTCGACAGCCTCATCGCTCTGCTTGCGCGCCTGCGGGGACCGGGTGGATGCGCCTGGGATGCCGAGCAGACGCACGAGTCACTCGTGAAGCACCTCATCGAAGAGACCCATGAGCTGGTGGACGCCATCGAGGCGGGCAGCCGCGAGGATCTCATCGAAGAGCTCGGCGACGTGCTGTATCAGGTGCTGTTCCATGCCGACCTGGCCGCGCACACGCCGGGTGAGGAGTTCACTATTGAGGACGTTGCGGCGAGCATGATCGCCAAAATGGTCGGGCGTCACCCACACGTGTTCGGTGACACCGTCGCTGAGACTGCTGCCGACGTCGCCGCGACCTGGGATGAGCTCAAGCGGGTCGAAAAGCCGTCACGCACAAGTGTTCTCGACGGTATCCCGCAGGGTATGCCGTCGCTCGCGCTCGCCGACAAACTGCTCGGTCGTGCTGAAAAGATGGGGCTGATCGATGCGGATGCTCCGACCGCACTCGTGGTGGAGACCGAAGACCAACTCGGTCCACTCCTCCTGGCCATCGTGTCGGCGGCGCGTGCCGGTGGCCTCGACGCTGAACGGGCCCTTCGCAGCACCCTCCGCGATCTCCAGCACGAGATCCGCGACACTGAAGACGAATTGCGCTCCGGGAACGATGTCGCGGACGCCGGGATTATCGGGATGCCCCGGGCCGACTGACCGCAGGGCCGCTAGGCGATACGGCTGCCCTTACTGAGGCGACCAATCGGTGTGCGGGTGCGAGCCCACGCTCCGATAAGCGCCGCGGCGGCGAGAATCAGGTGCGCCAGGAGTCCCACGAACCACCCGGGAACCGTGGTGTCGATGACTTCCTGGGGGAGGGGTCCCGCGTTGGGGTCAACACCCGTCTCGGCAACCTCGCACGAATTGAACACCTGGTTGAGGTCGGGCTCCAGTTGAGCGGTGCGTACGGCCAGCTTGATCTGCCCGAAGAGGTCTTCGGGGTAGCCACTGGTACCCAACTGTGTGGGCACGGCGTCTGCCAGCAGCACGTAGGGGTTGGCGACGAGCACACCCCAGAATCGGTCGAACCGCGGGATCGTCGTTGTGTACGTATCGGTCTGCGAGCAGTCGATCGGTTCGCCGTCTTCGGTGTACGTCTCGCTATAGGTGTTGGTGACGGTTTGTTCGCTTTGTGAGGCGAGCCCGCCGAGTCCAAACGCGATGAGAGTACCGACGCTGAGCGCCGCCACCATGAGGTAGGTGAGCACAATCGAGAACAGCGGGCGGGAAAGGATCCCTGACAACCCCACTCCGATTGCGGCGACGACCCCGAGTTCCACGGCGAGGATCACGAGTGACACCGCCACGGTGGTACCGGTCAGCCCACCCACGAGTGAGGCGTAGATCAGGAACGGAACGGATGCCGCGAGAAACGCCAGCGCCGTGATCCACGACGCGAGAAACTTGCCGATCACAATCTGCCCGGTAGTGACGAGTGTCACCTGGGTGGTGGCGAGCGTCCCGGCATCCCGATCGCCATTGATCGCATTGCCGCTCAATGCGGGCGCGACCAGGGTTCCGAGCAACAGAACGAAGTAGATGATCGTGGAGTAGATCCCGCCACCCGCGACACCCTGGCCCATACTGCCGAAGCCAGTGAAGGCATAGGAGAGCAGCACGGTGACAAGCGCGAGCAGGGCAACGAACACTGCGAGCAGCACGTACCAGGCGGTGCCTCTCACACGCTGGCGCAGCTCGAGAGAGAGGACAACCCCGACTCCGGAGAAAAAGGCGGTCATCGGTTTGTTCCCTTGCTGAGGTCGAGGAAGGTGTGTTCGAGATCGCCGACCGCGGGCGCGAAGGTACTGACCTGCACGCCGGCGGTCACCAGGCGCGTCAGCAGCTCGGCGGCATCGGCCTCGCCCGCCAGCGGCACAATCAACTCCGCCCGGTCGATGACGATATCGACAGAGGGGATGCCCGCAGCTTGCAGCGCCGCCCGCAATACCTGCGGTTCCGCTGCTTTGATTCGCCAGAGTCGGGTTGTGGTGCGGGTGTGCGCGATGGCTTCCATCGACGCGGTAGTTCCGGCCTCGAGGTAGACGGCGGTGTCGGCCATCTCGTCAAGTTCGGCGAGCACGTGGCTCGACACCAGAACGGTTTTTCCCTCACCAGCGACCCGGCGCACCAGTTGGCGAAGTTCGACTCGCGCCACGGGGTCGAGGCCAGAGGCCGGTTCGTCGAGCAGTAGCACGGACGGGTTGTGCACCAGCGCCCGCGCGAGCGACAGGCGCTGTTTCTGTCCCCGCGACAGCACCCGGGTGGGGCGTTCGGCGAGAGGTTCGAGGTCGACAAGTTTAAGGAGGGCGGCGGCTCGATTCGCCGCGGCATCCCGATCCATCCGATACAACCGACCGGTTGTTTCGAGCGTTGCCCGCACGCTGAGGGCGGCCCACGAGCCGAGGGTGTCGGGCATCCAACCGAGGCGAGCACGCACCGCGGCCGTATTGGTCAGGGGGTTGTGGCCGCCGATGCTGATCGTGCCGGAGTCGGGGCGCAACAGGGACGCAAGCATCAGCATCAGGGTGGTTTTGCCCGAGCCGTTGGGCCCGATGAGGGCTGTCACATCTCCCGGACGCGCATGAAAACTGGCGTTGACCACGGCGTGGACGTCGCCGAACGAACGGCTGACGCTGTCGGCGATGATCCCATCGCCCAGGCTGTCGGAGGTGTGCATGCGATCACCCTAGCGAGGGAGGATGCCACAGCGAGTCCTCCGCGCGGATGACTGCACACGACGACCGAACGAGATCGACCCCCGCGATGCGTCACAATCGACGTATGGCTTCTCCCGTCAACCCTCCGCGCGGAATGCGCGATTTCCTGCCCGCAGACAAGGCACGCCGCGAGCGGCTGCTCGGTGTCATCCGCTCCACCTACCGTGCGCACGGTTTCGATGAGATCGAGACCCCGGTTATGGAAGACAGCTCCCGCCTGCACGCGGGCCTTGGCGGAGACAACGAGAAGCTCGCCTTCGCCGTCCTCAAGCGCGGGCTCACCCCCGACAACTTCGCGGCGGCCACCGATGCGCTCGACCTTGCCGACCTCGGGCTGCGCTTCGACCTCACGGTTCCGCTCGCCCGCTTCTACGCGAGCCACCGCTCCGAGCTTCCCACCGTGTTCCGGTCAATCCAGATCGCCCCGGTCTGGCGTGCCGAGCGTCCGCAGAAGGGTCGCTACCGCCAGTTTGTGCAGTGCGACATCGACATCATCGGCGAGAGTGGGGTGCTTGCCGAGGTCGAACTGCTCGCCGCGACCTCCGCCGCCCTCGCCGCCCTCGGTCTCGATGGCTGCACCATCCGTATCAATGACCGTCGGCTTTTGCTCGGGATGCTCGATGTGCTCGGCTTCTCCGTCGACGAGCACAGCCAGGTACTCATCACCATCGACAAACTCGACAAGGTCGGGCCGACCGGGGTCATCGCTGAGCTGCGCGAACGCACCACGAGCCCGGCCGCGGTCGACGCCCTCGAGGAGTTCTTCGCGCGCCCCGCGACCGAGTCGCTCCCGTTTGGCATCGACGGCATCACCTCCGCACTGCCCGTGGGAGTCGACCCGGTGGTGATCGGCGAACTCGCGTCGCTCGGTGACGCCGTCGCGGCCTCCCGAGCGGAGGGCGACCCGCAGGACGGTGCCGCCGCACCAGCGATTGTGTTCGACCCGTTCCTCGTCCGGGGTATGGGCTACTACACGGGCCCGATCTTCGAGATCACCCACCCTTCGGTCGGGTACTCGCTCGGTGGTGGTGGCCGCTACGACGGCATGATCGGCCGGTTCCTCGGCTCCGACGTTCCCGCCACCGGATTTTCGTTGGGGTTCGAGCGACTGGTTGATCTCGTGGATCTGCCGGATGATGCATCCGCCAGTTCCCTCGCCCTGCTCTACGACGCTGCCGCCGACCCGGTGGTTCTGGCCACCCTCAAGTCGGGGCTGATCGCCGAGGGTGTGCGCGTGCGACCCGTACGCCGGATCAAAAACATGAAGCTGCTATTGGACTCGCTTGTGGGGGAGGGCTTCAGCCACTACGCCATGGTGGGTGCCGACACTCGCGAGGTCGCGGACCTGGAGCGACGTTCGCTGGGTGCGTAACCAGCGGGGTGCCAAAACTGCCCCGCCCCACAAATTCGCCTAACCCCATGAATTTAGTTGACAGAGTGCAACTACCTGCTTATAGTTGACATAGATCAACTGATCGAGGCCCCTCATCGCAGAGCGACACTGCTCCGCGAGGAGGGCCTCGCCATTTAAGGGGTATTTCTTTTGTCAACCACCGCCACCGCGCCCGCTGCGGCGCCTATGTCACACCGGCAGGTGCTCGAGACTCTCTCCGGCCTGCTGATGGGACTCTTCGTCGCCGTCCTTGCGTCGACCGTTGTGTCCACCTCGCTCCCGCGCATCATCTCCGACCTCGGCGGTGACCAGACCGCCTACACCTGGGTTGTGACGTCCACCCTTCTTGCCACCACGGTGTCCACACCCATCTGGGGCAAGCTCGCCGACCTCTTCAACCGCAAGCTGCTGGTGCAGCTCTCGCTCATCATCTTTGTTCTCGGGTCCGGTCTCGCCGGACTCTCGCAGGACACCCCAACACTCATCGTCTTCCGTGTCCTGCAGGGCCTCGGTGCCGGTGGACTCATCTCGCTTGTGCAGGTGCTGATCTCCGACATCATCAGCCCGCGTGAGCGTGGCCGCTACGTCGGCCTCCTCGGCGCTGTCATCGCGGTGGGAACCGCCGGCGGCCCGCTGCTCGGCGGAGTGCTCACCGACTCGGTCGGCTGGCGCTGGAACTTCTACGTTGCTGTGCCCTTCGCCGTGATCGCCCTGATCCTCATCCAGCGCACCCTGAAGCTGCCCGTGGTCAAGCGTGCCCGCGTCTCCATCGACTACCTCGGGGCGATACTGATCACCGCGGGTGTCTCGCTGCTGCTGATCTGGGTGTCGCTCGCTGGCAACCAGTTCGAATGGGGCTCCGTCACCTCCTGGTCGATGGCCGTCGGTGCCGTTGTTCTTCTCCTTGCTGCCGTGTTTGTCGAGCTCAAGGTGAAGGAACCCATCCTTCCGATGACGCTCTTCACAAACCGCACCTTCGCGCTGGTTGTGGCGGGAAGCTTCTCGGTGGGTGTTGCGCTCTTCGCGTCCTCCGTCTTCCTCAGCCAGTACTTCCAGCTCAGCCGCGGTGCAACCGCAACACAGTCCGGTCTGCTCAGCCTCCCGCAGGTCGTCGGATCCCTCGTGGCGTCGACTGTCATCGGCATCCTCATCAGCCGCTCAGGTAAGTGGAAGCGCTGGATGGTGCTGGGCGCGAGCCTCCTCACCGTTGCGCTTGCCCTGATGTCGACCGTGCGCTTCGACACCGACATGGTGCTCGTCGCCATCTACATCGGCGTGATGGGCCTCGGCCTCGGCATGGTGATGCAGAACCTCGTGCTTGTTGTACAGAACGCCGTCGACGTCCGCCAGATCGGCGCCGCGAGCTCCGCTGTCGCCTTCTTCCGCAGCCTCGGAGGCACCCTCGGTGTGTCCGTGCTCGGCGCTGTACTCGCGTCGCGGGTTTCCACGATTGTGGGCGAGGGTATTAGCTCCGTCAAGGCGCCCGCGAGCGAGCTGGCCACGCTTGCATCCGGCACAATCCCCGATGTCGCGAACCTCTCGGCTCCCGTCCGCACGCTGGTCGAGAGTGCGTATGGGCAGGGCATTGGTGAGATCTTCCTCATCGCCGCTCCGCTCGCGTTCATCACGCTGCTCTGCATCATCTTCCTGCCGAAGGCGGAACTCGGAACCAAGACCGGTATCGAGCAGCTCGCCGATGCGCAGGCCGATGCTCCGCTGGATGTAACTGCCGGAGACATGCCGGTTCGGCCCACGGCATCCATCCCCGTCCAGACCGCCCGTGAGACGGCAGACGACACTGTTAGTGCCGCTGCCGCCAGTGACCGCGAGGCGACGACTCGAACGACCCGCTGATGATCGCCAGTGAGGTGCCGGTGTCTGACTCGTCCGCTGCGGAGGAGCGCTACCAGCACCTCCTCGAGGTCGAGCAGGCGATCGCGATTCTGCACCAGACCGCGCGGGCACGGGTCAAAGAACTGGTCGAACGGTTCGATCCCGACCTGCAGCCCGCCGGGTTCGGGGTGCTGCGGTACATCGTCGCCAACTGTCCGATTCGGGCCGGGGACATTGCCGCGGCGCTCGCGATCGACAAAAGTGCGGTGAGCCGCCAGCTTACCGTGCTGCGCGAGAGCGGCCTGATCGAGACCAGGGCCGACCCGAATGACGGCCGGGCCACCCTCCTCGTCGCTACCCCGGCGGCACGGGATGCTCTCATCGAGTTCCGCGAAGCCATCAAGGCCGACTACGAACGGGTTCTGCGCAACTGGGGCACTGACGACATTGAGACATTCGGTGCCCTGTTACGTCGCTTCAACGAGTCCGTTCTCTGATCACCTCTCGATAAATCCCGGTGAAGCACCTGCCCGTCTGCGGGTGCTTCGCCGGGATTTGTGCGTGGGGAGCGCCACTCCACCGGGACTTGCGCCTCTATCAGGGGGCACGATGGGCCGCGCCGCCCGAATTTCACGGCAATCCCACACGCCCGGGCGGGTTCGGTGCGGGGTAAGTGTTAACCCGTGACGGGTACGATTGGAGACGGACATCACGCATCTACGCGCCGATGTTCGCAGCATCACACACATCACCACCACCGTTTTACTAAGGAGATTCCTCGTGTCTTTGATTGAGGCAGTAGTCGCTCGCGAAATTCTGGACTCGCGGGGAAACCCCACCGTCGAGGTTGAGGTTTTGCTCGATGACGGCACGGTTGCCCGCGCCGACGTACCCTCCGGTGCCTCTACCGGCGCCTTCGAGGCATACGAGCTTCGCGATGGAGACAAGTCGCGTTACCTCGGCAAGGGTGTTCTCAAGGCCGTCGACGCAGTCATCGACGTGCTTGGCCCCGCCATCGAAGGCTTCGACGCCACCGACCAGCGTCTCATCGACGCAGCGCTCATCGCGGCCGACGGCACCGACAACAAAAAGAACCTTGGCGCCAATGCCATCCTCGGCGTCTCGCTCGCCGTTGCCAAGGCCGCTGCGGACTCCGCCGGCCTCCCGCTGTTCCGCTACCTTGGTGGCCCGAACGCCCACGTTCTCCCCGTTCCCATGCTCAACGTCATCAACGGTGGATCGCACGCCGACAGCAACGTCGACATCCAGGAATTTATGATTCTCCCCATCGGTGCAGAGTCCTTCAGCGAGGGCCTGCGTTGGGGCGTTGAGACCTACCACGCCCTCAAGGGCCTGCTCCACGACAAGGGCCTCTCCACTGGCCTCGGGGACGAGGGTGGATTCGCTCCGAACCTCGACAGCAACCGCGCCGCACTCGACCTGCTGATGGAAGCCATCACCAAGGCCGGCTACACCCCCGGAACCGACATCGCCCTCGGCCTCGACGTCGCGTCGAGCGAGTTCTTCGAGAACGGCCTCTACACGTTCGAAGGCAAGCAGATCACCGCTGCCGAGATGAGCGCGTACTACGTTGACCTCGTTGCCTCCTACCCCCTCGTCACCATCGAGGACCCGCTGGACGAGGACGACTGGGAGGGCTGGGCCACTCTGACCGAAGCCATCGGCGACAAGGTTCAGCTCGTTGGAGACGACCTGTTCGTCACCAACCCGGTGCGCCTCGCCAAGGGCCTGGAGCTCGGCACCGCCAACTCCATCCTCGTCAAGGTCAACCAGATCGGTACCCTCACCGAGACACTCGACGCCGTATCCCTCGCACAGCGTGCCGGATACACCGCCGTGATGTCGCACCGTTCGGGTGAAACCGAAGACACCACCATCGCCGACCTCGCCGTCGCGCTGAACACCGGCCAGATCAAGACCGGTGCCCCGGCACGCAGCGAGCGCGTTGCCAAGTACAACCAGCTCCTGCGCATCGAGGAAGAGCTCGCCGAGGCCGCCGTCTACGCCGGCCGCAGCGCGTTCCCCCGCTTCAAGGGCTAAACAGCACTTCTGCACCACCCGCATTCCGGAGCCCCCGCGCCATTCGACACGAATGGAGTGGGGGCTCCGTGCGTGGGTAGAGCGTCTTGTCGGAACGCTCGCCTACTATGGAGCAATGGCTCGTCGGCAGAAAACCACCCAAGTGCCGGTTTCGCTGCCCGAGATGGAAAGCGCTCCGGATCGTTGGCTTCGCAATATCCGTTTGTCCGGCTTCACTCTGACCATCCTGGTGCTGGTGATTCTCGCGGTCGTGGTGCTCGCCCCGTCGCTCAAACTGCTCGTCGAACAGCAGCAGGAAATCACCGCGCTGGAATCCGAAGTCGGCGACAGACAGGAGTCCGTCGACGAACTCACTGACGAGGTTGCCCGCTGGAGCGATCCGGCCTACATCGAAGCGGCTGCTCGCGACCGCCTGCTCTACGTCTACCCGGGTGAGTACAGCTACCTCCTCAAAGACGTTCCCGGCACCACAACCACCGCCGACGGCGCCCCCATCAGCGACGAGATCCAGACGACCGAGGTCGACTGGATGGACTCGATGTTGTCGTCGATTTTCACCGCAGGACTGTCGGATGCCGTTCCGGCCGAACTCGTGTCGCCGGTTATCACCGACGACGCCCAGTGACCCGGCAGATCCAGGAAAAACTTATGACCACGCCCCCGTTTGACCCGCCCTCCGAGCGCGACATCGCCATAGTCTCGGCACAGCTCGGGCGCCCCGCCCGCAACGTCATCGGTATTTCCGCCCGATGCGCCTGTGGCGCGCCCACCGTGGTGTCCACTGCCCCGCGGCTTGCTGACGGAACGCCGTTCCCCACCCTCTACTACCTGTGCCACCCCGCCGCGACGGCTGCGGTGTCCACTCTCGAAGCCACCGGCGTGATGCCGCAGCTGGCCGCGCTGCTCGAGGAGGGCCTCGCCGACGAGTACCTCGCCGCGCACCAGGCTTACCTGGCAGACCGCACCGGAATCGCCGAGGTGCCAGAGATCGACGGCATCTCCGCCGGCGGAATGCCCACCCGCGTCAAGTGCCTTCACGCTCTGGTGGGCCACACGCTCGCGGCAGGTCCCGGGGTCAACCCGATCGGCGACCGTGCTCTCGAGCTCGCAGCCTGGAGTCCCGACGTGTGCCAGTGCGTCGACTACTTCGCCACCCCGGCACCCACCTCGGCGGGCGGCGGAGTCCCCGCGTGAGGCGTCGCAGCGCTGCAGCAGCGATTGTGGTTGCCGTTGCAGCATCCACCCTCATTGGCGCAGCCCCGGCGAACGCCGACTACATTCGCGACGGCGAATACTGGCTTGACCAGTACGGCATCACCGAAGCCTGGAACACCACTCAGGGCGCCGGCGTCACCATCGCCGTGATCGACACGGGCATCGACAGCAGCCACCCCGACTTGCGCGGTGCCGTCTCGGGCGGAGCCGACTTCTCGGGCGTGGGCGCATCCAACGGCCAGACGCCCGTCGACTCGGGCGATCCCGACCACGGCACCATGGTGGGATCCCTCGCGGCGGGCCGCGGTTCGGCGCCGGGCGTTGGTGTGATCGGTGTCGCACCCAAAGCGACTCTTCTCTCCATCTCCATTGGATTCGGCGAGGGAACGACCGACTCCGACGAGCAAGTTGCCGAGGCCGTTACCTGGGCCGTCGACCACGGCGCGGACGTCATCAACATGTCGCTCACCCGCAACACCCTCAGCTGGCCGCAGAGCTGGGACGATGCCTTCCTCTACGCCATGGAGCACGACGTTGTTGTGGTCGCCGCCGCAGGCAACCGGGGCAGCGGCACCACGTCAGTCGGCGCTCCCGCCACCATGCCCGGCGTACTCACCGTCGCCGGTGTCGACCGCGACGGCGAAGCGAGCCTCGACGCATCGGCGCAGGGCATCACGATCGGCGTCTCCGCGCCCAGCGAGCAGCTTCTCGGGGCCGTCCCGGGCGGGGGAGTGGTGCAGTGGAGCGGAACCAGTGGGGCAACCCCCATCGTCGCGGGTGTTGTGGCGTTGGTGATGGCCGCGCACCCCGAACTCGACGCCGCCAACGTTATCAACCGCGTTATTTCGACGGCTACTCCCGCAGGCGCCCAGGGTGTTGATCCCATCTATGGGTATGGGCTGCTGGATGCCGCGGCCGCAGTCAGCTCCTCCGTTGACAGCGTCTCCAGCAACCCGATGGGTGACCTGGCGGAATGGGTGCGGATCAACCGTCGCGCCGAGGCAACGACGGCGCCGACGCTTCCCCCGACCTCCACCGAGACAACCCCGGCGCTACCGCCTACGGTTATTGCAGGCCCCACGAACCCGCTCGGGGTGATCTACCCGACCATCACCGAGCTGCGTACCATCGGTATTCCACTGGGTGTAATGCTTGTATTTACAACCCTTTTATCTTTTCTGCTCGTTTTTGCGGTGCGACATGTCAGGTCGCTGCGCCGAAAGGAGTAAGTTTGTCTTTGAATTCCACCACTAGGAGACGTTACCCGTGCCCAAAATTCTGATCGTTGGCGGCGGCTACGCCGGTTTTTATACGGCTCTCAAGCTGGAGAAGTGGCTTCGCCACGGCGAAGCCGAAGTGACCGTAGTTGACCCGTTGCCGTACATGACCTACCAGCCCTTCCTTCCGGAGGTCGCTGCAGGTTCCATCGAACCCCGCCACGCAGTGGTTGCCCTGCGTCGCCACCTCAAGAAGACGCGTGTTGTCACCGCCAAGGTGACCAACATCTCTCACGCGACCAAGACCGCGACCATCACGCCCGCCGTCGGCGAGCCGTGGGAGGAGACCTACGACCAGATCGTAGTCACCGCCGGCTCCGTGTCCCGCACGTTCCCGATCCCCGGAGTTGCTGACGAGGCCATCGGCCTCAAGAGCATCGAAGAGGCCATCGACATCCGCGACCGCGTTCTGGCCAACTTCGAGAAGGCGTCCAACCTTCCCGCCGGCCCCGAGCGGGACCGCCTGCTGACCGTTGTTGTTATTGGTGGTGGCTTCGCCGGCATCGAGACCTTCGGCGAGCTCCGCAGCCTCGCGAGCGCGCTCGTGAAGTACTACCCGTCCATCTCCATGGACGACACTCACTTCCACCTCATCGAGGCCATGGGCCGCATCATGCCCGAGGTTTCTCTTCCGACCAGCCACTGGGTTCTCAAGAACCTGGCGCAGCGTGGTGCCGAGGTTCACCTCGAGACGCAGCTCACCTCCGCCGTTGGCGGCGTCATCGAGCTGTCGACCGGCGAGAGCTTCGAGAGCGACCTCATCATCTGGACCGCTGGCGTTATGGCCAACCCGGTTCTGCGCAACACCGACCTTCCGACCGAAGAGCGTGGCCGCCTCCGTGTGCAGCCCGACCTCCGCGTCATCAACGATGACGGTGTTGTACTCGACGCCTGGGGCGCCGGCGACGTCAGCGCTGTTCCCGACCTCACCGGTAAGGGTGTCGGCGGCTTCTGCGTTCCGAACGCCCAGCACGCTGTTCGCCAGGGCAAGGTGATGGCGAAAAACATCGTCGCACTGCTCCGCAACGAGAACACGACCCAGTACCGCCACGACAACCTTGGTGCTGTCGCAGGCCTCGGCCTCGGCGAGGGTGCCTTCCAGTCCGGCAAGTTTGCGGTCAAGGGCTTCCCGGCCTGGGTGATGCACCGTGGATACCACGGACTCGCCATCCCCATGTGGGAGCGCAAGATCCGCGTCTTCGGAAACTGGGCGTTCAACCTCGTTCTGTCGCGCGACATCGTGGGCATCTCCGCCCGCGAGACCCCGCGTGCGTACTTTGAGGAGTTCGCGTCGCGTCCGAAGCCCGCTGCAGCTGCAGCCGAGCCCAAGAAGACGATCCCGACGCCGGATGCAGCACCCGACGCCCCCGTGTTCTCGAACCCGGTCAAGTAATTCCGTAGTGCCCCGCATCACGCTTCACTAGCACTACCAAGAACCGGCCCAGCGCGACATGCTCGCACTGGGCCGGTTTTTGCCCCGGTAGCCCAATCGGCAGAGGCAGACGACTTAAAATCGTCAAAGTCAGGGTTCGAGTCCCTGCCGGGGCACGTCGCACCACTCTGCATCGAGAACCTCCGCCAGCTCGAAGCGCCCCTCGTTGAGGTCGTCGGTACAGCCGGTGCAGTCATTCGAGTGCCAGGCGTCGTGCCAGCATCTGCGCGACAAGCGCCGCAACGCCATCGCAGCAACGCCGAATGGGTGAACCTATTGCCACTTCTTGACCCGCTGCGCAGCAGGGGGAGAGACCCGGCGGGATCCCGTGGAAACAGTCACGCGTCGTCCAGCGGTTTCGGATTGTAGACAGAGTAAGGCTAGGCTAACCTGCATGACTACAGCCTCCGCTCTTGTGCGCCGTCCGCGCACCCTGTTTATTGCCGCTGCCGCCACCTCCGTTGCCTTGATGCTCGGTGGGTGCTCCAGCTCCGGTGTTGAGGAGGCCGCCGCGGAGGGCAACACCGTTGTCACCGAGTTCGGCGACGTGGTCATCCCCGAGACGATCGAGTCGGTTGTGGTCCTCGAGGGACGCCGCGACCTCGACATCGCCCTGTCGCTCGGCCTGCCGGTCACCGGCCTTCCCTACGTCGGCGAAGAGTCGGGACTCGACCTCGAAGCACCGCTGGACGACGCCATCGCCGAGGCGAAGGCGAACGGCGCCGAGGAACTGTTCCTCGAGGACGAGATCAACCTCGAGGCCATCGCCGAGGCCGCGCCGTCGCTGATCATCAGCCGCAACAGCGACATCGAGCCCATCTTCGACGAGCTCAACGCCATCGCCCCTGTGCTGTCCGTGCACTCGCACGGCGACATGGTCACCTGGCAGGAAGACTTGATGTACGTCGCCGAGGCCATCGGTGAGGAGGAGAAGGCCGAAGAACTAATCGCCGAGTACGACGCCCGCGTCGAGCAGATCTCCACCGACTACGCCGAGCAGATCGCCGCGACCCCGGTCGTCGCTATGACTTACGGCTCCGACGGAACCGGCGTCCAGGCCACCCGCCTGATCAACGCCGCCCTCACCGCCGTCGGCGGTCTGCCCACCACAACCGCGCTCGCCTCCGGAGACCTGGTCGATGAGGGAATTGAATCCAGCCCCGAGCAGACCCTCGAAGCGCATAAAGACGCCCTCGGCATCATCGCTTCGGTTGAAACCCCCGCCGAATGGGAGGAATTGCAGGCCGACGCCCTGTTCGCCCAAATCCCCGCGGCCCAGAACGGCAACGTCGTCCGCACCGACAAGCAGACCAACGAGGGCGCCTACATCACCGCGATGCGCACCCTAGACCTCGTCGAGCAGCTCTACCAGGGCCTGTAACCCGTGGCGGTGATCCCGCCGCGACGGACACCGCCGACGGTCGACAAAGCGGCACCGGTCTCGGTGCTGTCGTCGAGCTGGCGCGCCCAGGTGCGCTGGCTCGGCGCCACCGTCGCCGCCCTCGCTCTTGTGGGGGTGCTCGGCCTGCTCGTTGGCTCCCGCGGCATCCCGCCGCTGGATTTGCTGGCGAGCCTGTTCGGGCTGGATGCCGGTACCGGCACCGCCAGCATCGAGGCCCGGGCCATCCTGTTCGACCTTCGCCTTCCGCGCACCATCGTGGGGATGGCGGCCGGGGCAGCCCTCGCCGTCGCCGGCGCGCTGATGCAAGGCCACACCCGCAACCCGCTGGCCGACCCCGGCCTGCTCGGAGTCGGCGCGGGCGCGGCCCTCGCAGTAGTCCTCGCCATCTCCATGCTGGGCCTGACTACCCCGTCGGGCTACCTGTGGTTCGCCTTCGCCGGTGCCGGTATTGCCGCGGTCATTGTCACCGCTTTTGGCCTCCTTGGCGCGGGTCGGCGCGACTCCTCCCCGGCCACTCTTGTGCTCGCCGGCGCCGCCGTGACCGCGTTCCTCAGCGCCATCACCGGCATCATCCTGCTACTCGACACCGCCACCCTCGACCTCTATCGGTTCTGGAGCGTCGGCTCCCTCGCCGGCGGTCGCGACCTCGCCGTCCTGCTGCCCGTGCTCCCGTTTCTGCTGGTGGGCCTCATTGTCGCCTTCGCCCACGCCTCCACGCTGGACGCCCTGGCCCTCGGCGACGACATGGCGCGCGCCATGGGACGACGCCTCGCCCCCGCCCGCCTCACCGGCCTGTTCGCCGTCACCCTGCTGGTCGGTAGCGCCGTCGCAGCCAGCGGCTCCATCGGCTTCGTCGGCCTGATCGTGCCCCACCTGGTCCGGCGGATTACCGGCCCCGGACACCGCTGGCTGCTGCCGCAGTGCGCCATCATCGGTGCCATCCTCGTTGTTGTTGCCGACGTCATCGGCCGCGTCATCGTCTCCCCGTCCGAGCTACCCGTCGGCGTGGTCCTCGGCGTCGTCGGCGCCCCCGTCTTCCTGATCCTCGTGATGCGAATGCGTGGTGCCCGCTCGTGACTGCCGTCTCCACCCGTCCGAAGCCCGTGCCCGCTCGTGCGAAGCCCGCTCGCCCCAAGGCCCTCCGCATCGGCCGGGTCAGCATTCGCTGGCGCCCCCGCCACCTTGTGGTGGTGCTGGTGGCCAGCGCCGTCGCCCTCGCTGTTGCGGTGGTCGCCGCCGGCACCGGCGACTTCACCATCGCGCCCGGCCGCGTGGTCGAGGTGCTCCTCGGTGGCGGCACCCGTCGCGAGGAACTCGTCATCGTCACCATTCGCCTGCCCCGCGTGCTGATCGGCCTCGCCGTCGGCATCGCGCTCGCGGTATCCGGCGCGATCGTGCAGACCACCGCCCGCAACTCGCTCGCCAGTCCCGACCTGCTTGGTGTTACCGCCGGTGCCAGTGTGGGCGCCGTCGCCGTGATCATCCTCGGCGGCAACAGCGGCCAGGTCTCCGGAATGCTCGAGGCCATCGGCGTTCCTGTCGGTGCGCTGATCGGTGGCCTCGCCGCCTCCACCCTCGTCCTGTTGCTAATGCGCGGCCGCGGCGCCTCCGGGCTGCAGCCCATTCTCATCGGTGTTGGAGTCTCCGCCCTCCTCGGTGGGCTGGTCTCCTGGATGATGGTCTCCGCCACCATCACCGACGCCGCCCGCGCCAACGTCTGGCTCACCGGAAGCCTCAACGGCCGCTCCTGGAACGAACTCTGGGCCCTGCTCGCCGTCATTGTGATCAGCAGCGCCGTGCTGGTGCCGCTGTCCACCCGGCTGGGCACCATCGACCTCGGCAACGACGTCGCCCGCGGTCTCGGCGTTCCTATGGTGCTCACCCAGGGCAGCCTGCTGCTCGTCGCCGTGATCCTCGCCTCCGCCACCACAGCGGCCGCGGGCCCCATCGGCTTCGTTGCGCTGGTCTGCCCGCACCTGGCCCGGCTGGCTAGCGGCGCCTCCCGCCCGCCACTCGTCGCCTCCGGGGCCGTCGGAGCGCTGCTCGTTGTCGGCAGCGACCTCGTTGCCCGCACAGTCCTCGCTCCCATCCAGCTGCCCGCCGGTGCCATCACCGCCCTCGTTGGCGCCCCATTTCTGCTCTGGTTGCTCATTCGAACCCGCCGGGAGGCTCGCCGATGACACACGCATCTGCATCATTTACCAGCGATGCTACGCCCGCCGACGTCGCTCCCACGATCGCGGAGTCCCAGCACAGCGCCCCGGTGCTGCGGGCAGACAAGCTGGCCGTGAAATACGGCGGGATGCCTGCCGTCGACGGCATCTCGCTGGAGATCGCGCCCGGTAGCATCACCGCGGTGATCGGCCCGAACGGCTGCGGAAAGTCGACCCTGCTGCGCTTGCTCGGCCGCCTCGCTTCCCCGGACGAGGGCACCGTGCTGCTCGACGGCGTCGCCATCTCCACTCTGCCTACCCGCGAGGTCGCGAAGAAACTCGGCATTTTGCCGCAGTCCCCGCAGGCACCCGAGGGCATGACCGTCGGCGACCTCGTGTCCCGCGGCCGCGACCCACACCGCCGCTGGTATGACCAGTGGTCGCAGAGCGATGAAGCGGTCGTCTCCGATTCGCTGGAACGCACCGGCATGGCCGAGTTCGCCGACCGCCAGCTCGACTCCCTCTCCGGCGGGCAACGCCAGCGCGCCTGGATCGCCATGGCACTTGCCCAGGGCACCGACATCCTGCTGCTCGACGAGCCCACCACTTTTCTCGACGTTGTCCACCAGCTCGACGTGCTCGAGCTCGTCACCGAACTGCACCGCGACCACGGCATCACCGTGGTGATGGTGCTGCACGACCTGAGCATGGCCGCCCGCTACGCTGACCGCCTCATCGCAATGCGCGCCGGCCGTGTTGTCGCCGACGGAACCCCTGCCGCCGTTGTCACCCGGGAGACGATGGCAGCCGTCTTCGACCTCGACTGCGAGGTCATCACCGATCCCCGCAGCGGCAAACCTGTTGTGCTGCCCATCGGCCGCGCCAGAACCGACCTCACGAGCGGAGTCAATTAGTCATGACCACTCCCACGTCGACGGAGACGTCACTGGCTACCCCCGCTGCACCTACCGCACGACACCGCACCGGGTACCGGGTTGGCGACCCGCCCTCGATCGTGGCGCTGGCCACCGACGGCCTGCGCGCCCTGATCCTCAACGGCACCCTCGGCCCGGGGGAGCGGGTCGTCGAGACCCGCGTCGCCGAACTGCTTTCGGTCAGCCGCCCACCGTTGCGCGAGGCAATGAAGGTGCTCGAGAACGAGGGCCTCATCCAGTCGGTCCCACGCCGCGGCGCTATCGTCACGCCCATGACCCTGCACGACGTCTATGAGATTGTCACCCTGCGGGCCACCCTCGAGGAGATGGCCGTGCGCATCGGGATTCCCACACCGGCCCCCGGCCGGCTCGACCGGTTGCGCGAGGCCCTCGCCCTGATGGAGGTTAACGCCGCTGCTGGAACCGAGGCCACCGCCACCGAAGACAGCTACCGCTTCCATGTGGCCCTCGTCGCCCTGTCGGGCCACCGCCGCCTCGAGGACGCCTACCGTTCCATGGCCCTGCAGCTGCAGATGTATCTCAACCTGAACCGTCGGGCCCGCGCCAGCCGTGAGTCCCTCACCGACCGCGCCGCTCGCCACCGCGTTCTCTACAGCAGCGTGGTCGCTGGCGACGTCGACGCAGTTCTGGAGGAGCTGAAGGGGGATGCCTCGCTCAGCTTCGTCCGCGAATTCGGAGCTACTCTGCCCGCCGGTTCTCCGGCGGCGCAGGTATGGCTGGACGGCATCGTGGCGTCGTCGTGACGGCATGGGGATTCGAGTCCCCGCCGGGGCACGCTACCCAGGGTCGATGCGCGAGATCCGGTGCCGTCCGTAGACAGCTGCGATCAGTCGACGATGAAGAGACGTGCACCGTCGGAGGTGCTTGACCGGTGGGCTTCCATGTCGGAGCCCACTTGATAGCTGTGACCGGCGGTCAGGACCACGTGACGCCCATCGTCGAGCTCCGTGTGCAGCTCACCCTGCATCACGAGCAGCACGTGGCCTCGTGTGCACCAGTGGTCAGCGAGGTATCCGGGGCTGTAGTCAACCATCCTGATGCGCGTATCGCCGATCTGCACGGTGCGCCAGTGCGCCTCGCCCGTGGTGCCGATGTGAACCGTGTGTTCGAGGGCGCTCCAGTCGATTGTGGAGAAGGGGTGTGTGGCGAGTTCCATCGCCGCAGCCTACAACCGCGGCCCGTCGGCCGAATTTGTAACCTTCTCACTTTCTAGGACACTTCTTAGTGAGGGGGTCCAATGAGCCTGGCCACTACGCACGACACCGAGCTGTTGACACTGATTAGCGGCGGAAGCGACGCGGCATTGTCAGAGCTTTTCGACCGCCATGCTCCGGCCGTGACGCGGTACGCGTGGTCCCTCGCGGACACACTATTTGATGCGGAAGAGCTCGTTCAGGACACCTTCATCACGGTATGGAGCAACGCACGCCGGATCCGAATTAACGTGTCGGCACTTCCCTGGCTGCTGGTGACGTGCCGCAACCACGCGCGCAATCTGGCGCGAAAACGGGCCCGTGAAGCGGCGGTCGCGCTCCGTGAGGATGATTCCGCGACGGATGATTCGGCCGCTGCGGAGGACCAACTCCGCTGGGTGCTCGACGAGATATCACGGCTCGATCCCATCGATCAGCGGGTGTGTGAGTTATGCCTCATCGAGGGTCGTCCGTACAAAGAAGCGGCCGACCTGCTGGGCATCAGTGTCGGCGCGATCAAACAACGCGTCTCCCGAGCTCGACTGCGACTGCGAAAGGTCGTGCTTGACCATGAAAACTGATCCTCCCGTCGGCGACGACCTCACCGTGCTGCTCGCAACCGTGAAGGAGCGAGTGTTGACGAAAGCTGTTCGCTCCCGGCCCCGCACGAGACGCCTCGGCGCTGCGTCCCTCATTGTTGGCGCTATTGCTGTGCTCGGTCTCGGCACCGCTGGCACCGCAATCGCTGCCAGTTACATTGCGAGTGTCACCGCGACGTATGAGATTCCGCGAACCACCAATCGCCCATCCGATCCGCCTCCACCCGCCGACTATGACCAAGGCACCAATAACGAGCTCGAACCCAACGAGGCGTCACTCGGGCAGCTGTGGGCCGGCGTGAACGAGAGCTTCCTGCCCGATGAAGCGGCCATTGTCGACCACAGTTCGTGGAAGCCTGCGATATTGGCTGACTTCGCTCTGGCGATCACCGATCGGTGTTACTCGCTTCGGACGGCTGATGAAGCCGCCGAACTCGAACAGTTGAAAGTCAATTACGAGGCACAGACGGGCGCCGAGGGTCACGCTCTTGCCCAACTGTATTTCGACCGCGCAACCGAGCTCTGCATGTAGTGCCGTCGGCAATCGAATCGTTCCCCGAGCAGGTTTCGGCGCGCAACCGTGCCCGCTGACAGCTGCGTCGTCGCGAGTTCCGTTTACCCGCCGGTGAACATGGAGATTGTGAGTTCTGAACCAGCCTCGGTGCAGGCAGTTGCAAGAACGTGCTGAGCGCTGTTCCACTCGTCCGACCCGAACGCGCTGGTGCCCATCGCGCCGGGCGCGGGCGCGGGCACGATGTCTTTCAAGGCAGCCACTGCGTCGCTGACCGCACCGTCTCCACTCGTGGGGACACGATCCAATACTCGGGCGGCGAGCCGGTACCAGCCCTGCTGCTCCTGTTCGGCCATCCGCCCGTCGCGGAGGCCCACGTCGGCATTCGCGGTCATGGTCATCACATCACCGAAGGCGGCACAGGTCTCGGCGTCCGACGACGAGCCAGAGGATGCCGGAGTTGCAGACGGACTCGGCTCGGCTTGCGCAGAGCATCCTGCGAGGACCAGCCCCAGGCATACCGCCACTGAGGCAAAAACGAGACGGCCGCGGCCTCGGGGAAACTCTCCAACAGTCATACCAGAACGATATAGCACACGAATAATGCTCGTTTCTGTCCCGAGTAGTTCGACGCGAGTGTGGTGAGTGTGGCGGCTGTGGTGAGCGTGGTGAGGGATGGCGTGGGTGTACTCGACCGAGTGCTGGCTTCAGAGCATCCACCACCTACGCTGTAAACATTGCCGACCAAAGGATTCGCCATGTCAGCTGCCCACGATCACGCACCTCACGACCACATCCCTGCGCCGGATGAAGCGAGCATCCCCGAGCTCGAGGAGGACGAGAACATTGCGCCGCGTCCGGAAGAGGAAATCGCCGACGTGCTGCGGGCGAAACCCGACGTCGACGACCACAGCGAGCACCCGGCCTGAAGTGCACCTCGCGTAAGACACACCTCGCGTGAGATGAACCTCGCTTGAGGTGAATCTCGCTTGGTGTGAACCTCGCCGAGGCTAGTGGTGATGCGTCACGACTCGTTCATGCGCGCACCGGAGTGTTCCTCCTCCCACTGGGTGAGGATCTCCAGCAGTGCTGCTGACGTAGCGTCGGGCGCATCCCAGGTGAGGATGTGGCCGGCATCGGGAATGATGTGCTCCGGGATGCCTGCGGCGTGCGCCCATCGAGGCATCGCGGTCGCGATGTTCCCGGTGCGATCTCGGGCACCGCGCATCAACGCCAGCGGCACGGGGGAGGAGTACCCCGGATCGGGAACGACGAGTGAGGTCGTCGCTCGCCAGACATCCAGGAACGCGGCCCGGGGCATCCGACCAAATATCGCCGCAGCGCGCACAATCGCGACGGGAGTAATCGCCGAGGCCCGCGCCATTTGCCCAGACAGCGAGCGCATCGGGATCAGCGCCAGGATGGGCGCCGCGAGCCGGAGCGCAGATCGTTCCAGAAGCAAGAGCGGGCCGGTATTGCACGTCGCGTCCATCACGATGTGACCGGCCGCGGCGAGTGGATGGCGGCGCACAAACGCTTGGACGAGATTGCCGCCCAGCGAGTGCCCGATGAGCACGGGTCTGGTGAGCAGAGGCCTGGCGGTCTGACACGCGTCCAGCAGGGCCGCGAGATCATCCAGCGCGTCGGCCGCAGTGAATCGCGCACCCGGCGTCAGCGGTGACTGACCGTGGCCGCGCAAGTCCCACACAATCACGCGGTAGCCGCGTGCGGTGAGTGCCGGGAGCAGATCGTCGAACATCGTGTGATCGAGACCCGCGCCGTGGGTGAACACTAGGGGCGGACCGTCGGATGCCGTGTCGGCGAAAGCGATCTCGGCGTTCGGGCGAGCAAGCCTGCCTGCGAGTTCCACCATCGTCTGAACCTACTCGCCAGTCTGAAGCGACCTTGCCGCGGAAGACACTTGCGCGACACCTGTTGTACACCTTCGAGTAAATGAAGCTGTTTAGCCTTTTGGGGCCCTCCCCAGTGCGCGTCGCAGGTGGAGGACTCGACCTCGAAGGATTTTCTCGAATGGCCTATCGCCGCCGAACAACGTCACACCTTGCAGTTGCCACTGGGCTGGGGGTGATGTTGTCCACACTCTTCGCCTCAGCCGCCAGCGCTGCAGAGCCATTCACGCCGGAGGAGTTGGCGTACAACTATCCGTCCAACGCGACCTACGACTACATCCCGATCATGGACCTCTTCACCGACATCGTGGCCAACCAGCCCGCCGTGATCGCGCAGAACGACAGCACCACCAAGCGGATCAACAACACCGCAACGCAGACCGAGTCGGACCGAGCGATTGTCGACCAGTACGCCGACATGTCGCTCTCGATGTCCGACGGGCTGGGCGCCAATCTTGGAACGATCTACGCCACCGCAATGGAAGCTGGCGAGCTTCCGAAGACGCAGTCCCTGGTCGCCAAGAGTGGTGGGCTGGTGGGATATTACTCGTCCACCAACCCGGCGAAAGACTACTTCGACTACGACCGCCCCTACATCCGGTTCGAGTCAGAGCTGACCTATCGCGATAAAGAGGGCGGCGACGCCTGGGCATCCACCAGCGGCGCCTACCCCAGCGGACACACCTCGCAGGCCTACTGGCAGGGCACCACTCTCGCGACGCTGCTGCCCGAGCTCGCTCCGCAGATTCTCGCGCGTACCTCGGAAGCGGGCAACAACCGCATCGTGATGGCAGCGCACTACCCGCTCGACGTGATGGGAGGCCGCATGATGGGCCAGAACATCGTGGAACGACGTTGGAGCGACCCCGAGTTCCGGGTGCTATTCGAGGCGGCCTCCGCCGAGCTTCACACCGTGCTCGAGGCGGGATGTGGCGCGGCGCTTGCCGACTGCATCGCTGCCGATACCCCGTACCTCTCCGACGAAGCCGCCCTGGCCGTCTACGAGGAGCGGATGACGTATGACTTCGTGCAGACCAGCGCTGCTGACCAGGACGTCACCCTACCTGCCGGTGCCGAGTCGCTCCTGATCTCGAGCCACGCCACCCTGACGGACGCGCAGCGCCGCCAGGTGCTGGAGCTGACCTCGATCGACTCTGGTTACCCCCTCGACGAGGGAACGAACGGCAGCTGGCAGCGTCTGAACCTTGCCGCTGCGATGGTGGCGGACGTCACCGTGAACGCCGACGGTACGATCTCGCTCGCTGCGGACGAGGTTCCGACCGAGCCCACCGTCCCGCCGGTCACCGAGCCGACGGTACCTCCGGTGATCGACCCGACGGTCCCTCCCGTAGTCGACCCTACGGTTCCCCCTGTGACGGACCCGACGACCCCACCGGTCGCTGACCCGACCGATCCGGCCGACCCGATCACCAGCCCCACGGATGACAGCACGGTCGCTCCCAGCGCAGGATCGACTGTCCCCCCGGTCGCGGGTTCCGGCTCGGATACCAACGCGTCCGGTGAACTCGCTTCCACCGGCACCAACCCCACCGCGCCGATCGCCGCCGCGCTGGTTTTCCTGTTCGCGGGAATGGCACTCCTGGTGATCCGTCGACGTCGCACCACGCGTCCGTAGCGTGATTGCCAGCGCATCGCGCTGAACGAGTCATCTCAGCGGGCGTCGAGCAATCGGCGCCCGCTGTTGCGTGTAGTGGCAGGGCACCGAGCACGAGCGAACCGTCCTCGTCGATGCCGCAGAACCCGCCTGGTGATGCCTGTCTTAAGGCCCTGATAGTGCGCCCCCAACGCGCGTAGTTTTCCTAGTGTCACGCAAGCGCTTGCAGACCGACCACAGCCGGTCTGACCGGTTGGCGCTTCGTCGTGCCCACGCGAAAACACACCGTTTCGTGCCCCCGCATTCAAAGGAGATCCCAGTGGCGTCCACGCCTGCTGCAGACATACTCACCAGCATTGGAGGGGCACAGAACGTTGTCGCTCTCACCCATTGCGCAACTCGCCTCCGGTTCCAGCTGAAAGATGCGTCGGGCATCGACCAGGCCGCCGTTGAGGCAATCCCCGGCGTTTTGGGCGCCGTTCCGCAGAATGGAGACCGCTTCCAGGTCGTCATCGGCGGAGCAGTCGAGACTGTCTACAACGACATCATGGCTCTGCCCGCGATGAAGAAGTCCAGCGAAGGCGCCAGCGTTGCTGACCTCAAAGCTGCCGGCCGGGCCAAGGGACCCCGCGGCAAGTTCGCCTGGCTCGACACCTTCTTCGAGGTGCTCTCCGACTCCTTCCGTCCGATCCTGGGCGCGCTGCTCGGCGCGTCACTGTTCATCACCTTCATGGCGTTGATGGCCACCCTCGGTGTGATCCCCTCGTGGAATGCCCCGGGCGTCACCCTCGAGCCCGGGTGGGCATTTATCAACCTGATGTGGTCGGGCGTTTTTGTCTTCCTGCCGCTGATGGTCGCCTACAACGCGTCCAAGCGCCTCGGCGCCGACCCGTGGGTGGGCTTCGGCATTATGGCCGTGGTGATGCTTCCCGGCTTCGCTGCCCTCGGTGCTACCGAAGGGGCAGAAAGCGTCTTCGGCGGTCACGCCTCCATCGTCCAGATCTTCGGCCTCCCGCTGACCGTCACCGACTACAGCTCGCAGGTGTTCCCACCGCTGCTGATGGCCGCCGTGCTCGGGCTCCTCACCAAGTACCTGAAAAAGATCATCCCCTCCAGCGTCCAGCTGATCTTTGTGCCGTTCCTCAGCATGCTCGTGATGATCCCGCTCACCGCCTTCCTCATCGGCCCGCTGGGCGTCTTCGGTGGTGCCGCGCTCGGTGACTTCCTCAAGTCCATCAACGACTTCTCGCCGTTTATCTTCGCCATCGTTATTCCGCTGGCCTACCCGTTTATGGTTCCGCTGGGCCTGCACTGGCCGTTGAACGCTGTCATGTTGCTCAACATCCAGACCCTCGGCTCTGACTTCATCCAGGGCCCCATGGGCGCTTGGAACTTCGCCTGCTTCGGCGCCACCGCTGGTGTGCTCTTCCTCGCCATCCGCGCCAAAAACAGCCAGATGAAGCAGACCGCGACGGGTGCCCTCGCTGCCGGACTCCTCGGCGGAATCTCCGAACCGTCGCTCTACGGCATCCACCTCCGCTACAAGCGCATCTACCCGCCGATGCTTGTGGGCTGCCTCGTTGGTGGTGTCATCATCGGTATCGGTGGTGGCGTCACAACAAACGCGTTTGTGTTCACGTCGCTGCTCACCATTCCCGCGTTCAATAACATCCCGCTGTATGCGCTCGCCGTCGCCGCGTCGTTTATCACCGCGATGGTGCTCGTTATCCTCTGGGGTTACCTCACCCCCGAGCAGAAGGCCGCTGCTGCCGCTGAGCGTGCCGAGGCTGAATCTCTTGTCCTCGCGTCGACCGAGTCTGCGTCGAATGATGACGTTCGGGATGCTTCCGCTGCACCGCTTCCGACCGCATCCAGTGTTCCGGCTGCCACTGCAACAGCCGCGACCACGGCAACTGCCACTGCTGTCGCGACGCGAGTCACCACACTCACGGCGCCTCTCGCCGGCATTGTTGTCCCGCTGATCGATGTGCCCGACCCCGTGTTCAGCCAGGGCATTGTTGGCCCCGGCGTCGGGATCGACCCCACCGGCGACACCGTGTACGCGCCGGCCGGAGGAACGGTTGTTGTCGCCCAGTCGACCGGCCACGCCTTCGGACTGATGCTCGATGGCGGGGTTGAACTGCTGATCCACGTGGGTATCGACACCGTGAACCTTGACGGTAAGGGATTCGACGTCAAGGTCTCCGTGGGGGATCGGGTCGAGGCTGGCACACCGCTGGTGGTCTTCGATCGTTCCATCATTGAGGCCGCCGGCTACTCGCTCGTGACCCCGGTTCTGGTGACCAACGGTGGCCAATATGCGTCGGTGGAGCCCGCGGCATCCGGCCAGGTCAACGTTGGCGACGCACTCATCACCATCACGGACAAATAAGTACGAAGAAATAGCCATCGCGGTACACGCACAAATAACTCAATAAACAACCCGGGTGGACGGCGACTGCGCTGACCACCCGGGTTGTTGTGCCCACCGCTCGGGTGCTGCTCAGGCGGCCGTCGTCGAGGAGTGCCTTCTACTCGTTGGTACTGCGCACGGTCCCGTTGGTACTCCGCAGGGTTGTGCCCGCCCGCTCCTCGAGAAGTTTCGCGCCGAGCAGCTCCCCGCCCACACTGCCGAAACGCGCGAGTGCGTCGCGGTGCAGGTGCACCACGCTCTCCGATGTCTCGAACGGGGTTCCCTGCGCGGCGGCGAGGGCGCTGAGGATGTCGAGCTCCTCAACAACCCGGTCGATACCGAACTCCTCGCGGTAGTCCCCGGCCAGGAGAGCGTCGAGGTGCTCCGAGATAAACACACTTCCTCCAGCGCTCGCGCTGAGGGTGGCGCGCAGTGCGGTGGGGGAGAGCCCGAGCGACTTGCCGAGCAGTAGCGCCTCGGTCACCGCCGCGGCCTGCCCAAACCAGAGCAGGTTGGCGAGAAGTTTCGCCGTGAATCCCGCGGTGATGTCGGCGCCCACATGGTCGATCCCGCCGGGTGCAGACAGCGCCGCCAGGATCGGTTCGACCCGCACAAACGCGTCGGCGTCGGCCCCCACGTAGAAACGCAGGGTCGCGGCCTCGGCGTTGCGCACCCCACCACCCATGGGTGCGCCCGCGACGGACACACCCTGTGCGTCGGCCACTGCTGCCACGTCGACGGCAACGCGGGGATCGTTGCTGGTGAGGTCGAGCCACAGGGATCCCGGTCGGAGGGTAGCGAGTACGTCGTCCGCACCGAGCATCGCGTCGCGCAACTCGGGCGGGCCGGGCAGCACCGTGATGAGCACGTCGGCACCCGAGGCGACAACACGGCCGTCGGCGGCGACCGTCACTCCGTGGGAGGTGGCGAGCGCGCGCCGGGCGGGGTCGATGTCAAAGACCGTCACCGCGAAACCGGCGTCGAAGAGATGGCGCGCGATGGGCAGACCCATCCTGCCCACACCGAGCACCCCAATGCGTGGGGACGCGGTCGGTGTCGGCCTGACCATGGGTAGTGCCGGCGTGACGGGTGGCGGTGGCGGCGTGACCGGGGGTGGTGGGTTCGGTGCGTCTGGCATCGGAAGTCCGTTCTTGATTTATGCACGCGGCCCGGATGCTCGGGGTGTGTCACCAGATTCGCATGCGCCACAGGGCGATGGGTGCAATACGAACATTCATAACGACGCGATACCCTGATGGATTGCCTCACCCCTGCCCTCGAAAGGACAGACCCCATTAGTCTCATCAGGCTGCACGACGTTCATGTGCGATTCGAAAACACCCAGATCCTCCGCGAGGCCTTCTTCCGCCTCGAATCCGGGGACCGCGTGGGCCTCATCGGTAAAAACGGGTCGGGCAAAACAACGATCCTCAAACTGGTGCTCGACCAGATTGCGCCCGACAGCGGCACCGTCACGCTCGACCCGGGTCTGAAGATCGGATACTTCTCCCAGTTCTCCGAGCTCAACGGAGCATCCACCATCACCCAGATTCTCGACGACCTTTTTGTCGAGATCACAGCGGCCGAAGCCGAGCTCGCCGCGATCGACGCGGAAATCGCCGCCGACCCCACCGCCGACCTCGACGCGCTGATCAACCGCCAGGCGCAGCTTTTCGAAGACATGGACCGCTTGGACGGCTGGGACTACCGCCGCCGCATCGACACCGCTCTGACCACCCTCGGCTTCAGCGAGGCGCACCGCATCTGCCCCATCGATGACCTGTCGGGCGGCTGGCGCAACCGTGCCGCCCTCGCCAAAATTCTGCTGGAAGCCCCCGACGTTCTTCTGCTCGATGAGCCGACCAACTACCTCGACGTCGCCGGAGTCGAGTGGCTCGAAGCCTGGTTCCGCGACTTCCGCGGCGCCGCCATCATCGTCTCGCACGACCGCAAGTTTCTCGACGCCGTGGTCACCCGCATCATCGAGGTCGAGAACTTCCACCTGCACGAGTACGCGGGCAACTTCGGTGAGTACATCGTGCAGAAGCAGTTCCGCCTCAAAACGCTTGAAGCTCAGTTTGTGCACGAGTCCGAACTCCTCGCCTTCGAGGCCGAGGGCATCGCCGACCGACGCGAGGCCGCGAAAGCCGCCAGCAAGGGACTCGACAACCAGCTCGCCAAAATCAAAAAGACCCGCGCTCCGCGACCGGTCGACCAGATCATCACCGAGATCTACGGTGGCCTGCACATCAAAGACACCCTCTGCCGCATCGAGTCGCTGAGCAAGGCGTACGGCGACCACTCCCTGTTCAGCGACCTCACGTTCGAGATCCGCCGCGGCGACCGAATTGTTGTTCTCGGCTCGAACGGTAGCGGCAAGTCGACGCTGCTGCGGGTGCTGACGGGGGAGGAGCGGGCAGATGCCGGGGAGGCAGTCTGGACCAAGGGTGCAGCCGTCGTCTCCTACAACCAGGTGCTCGCCGAGCTCGACCTCGACGACACTGTGAGCCATTCCGTCAACGCCATGCCGGACAGCCTCGCGCTGACCGCAACGCGCAAATCGGTGGGCCGGTTCCTTGCGATGTTCCAGTTCTCCGAGGCCGACCTCAAACAGAAGATCGGCAACCTGTCGGGAGGTCAGCGAGCACGAGTGGCGATGGCGCAGTGTCTGCTGTCCGGAGCATCCGTTCTCCTGCTCGACGAGCCGACCAACCACCTCGACATGGCGAGCACCCAGGTGATGGAGCGCGCGCTGCTGCACTTCCCGGGCGCCGTTGTTGTGGTGAGCCACGACCGGTTCTTCACCGACAAAATCGCCACCCGCAAACTGGTGTTCGGCACCAACTCCGCGCGGCCGGACGAGATCGACGTGCGCGTCGCCTAATTCGAGTGTTCGGCGTTGTTAGCGCGTCACCGGTTGGGAGAAGCGCGACCAACCCCAGGTGCCGACGCTGACGATGGCGATCGCCAGTGCGCCGCCCGCCATCAGTAGTACGGGAAAGTTCTCGCCCGTCAGGATCACACCGGCGAGCAGCGCGACCACCACGGTGGTGATCAGCCAGATGACGGGCGACCACTCGAGAATCGCGCGGCCGGGCAAACTGAGCACGGGCAGCAGCAACAGCAGAGCCGAGCCGAGGCCCGCGAGGCAAATCGCGGAGAGCGTCTCGTTGATCGCCGAGATCCAGAATCCCTCGCCCGAACCCACTGCGCCGAGCACCAGCCAGGCAACGCCCGCCAGCAGGGTCAGCACAATGATCTGCACCAGTTGCACGGTGCCGCGCGCCTTGGCCGGCACCCCCGCCGCGAACGTGAGGCCTACCACAACTCCCACAATCAGCGGGGGTTGGATGCCGCCGATGCGCGAGAGCAGCGCGGTGGCTGCACCAACGAGAAGAAAAATCGGGACGAGGCGGATGCCGCTGGCAATACCCACCGCGGCGCCCGCGACGCGGGTGGAAATCACGGCGGCGACGTTGAGGATAGTCAGGCCAATGGCGACGGCAACCGTGAGGCGCAGGTATCGCACCTCACCCTGGATCCCGCTGGCGAGCACTGCGAGTACCGCAGCCCCGAGCAGCGCGCCGCCAGCGATGAAAAAGGGGTTCGCGCCGATCCCGGGCAGACGTTCCTCCACCAAGCGGCGTTCCGTGCTCAGCCGGTTGCGCCCGGTCAGTTGTGGCCCTTTGGCCACAATCCGCCCGCGGAGAGTGGTGGCGAGCAGCCGCAGCGGCAGGGCGATGAGCAGAAGCCACCCGAGCGCGAGCACAGCACCGAGAACCCAGTTGCCGTTTGTCAGCGTCTGGGCGGGAGTCGCGATCGCGGCGCCGTAGGCGGTTGGGGTGCCCCAGGTTTCTCCCGGAGGAAGCCCGGATTTTCCGCCGGGCGGCACCGAGAAGAAGGGTGCGGCCTGCGAAGTCTCCGTGGGAGTGGGCTCGGGTTGTACGGGCGCCGGGGCGGGAACCTCCGGCACCGGAACAACGGGCGCGGTCGACGGTGCCGCGGGCACGGTGGACCCGGGAGTGATGGGAACAACGGGCGCCGGCACTTCGGGTGTGGTTGTTGGTGTGGTTGGAGTGGGCACCACCACGGTGCTGGAGTAAGTGGCGCGCACACTCGCGCTCGGCACACTGACGTTCTGGGCAGCATCGCGCTGGATCGCCGTGACCGAGTGCTGACCGTCGGGGATCCCGCTGCCGGAGCACCTCCAGCCGGTGCCGTCGACGGTTGCCGTGCAGACGAAGGTGTCGTTGACAAACACATCAACCGTGGCGAGGTTTTCGCCGGTTCCCTCGTAGGTGGTCGGTTGTGTGGTGACCGGCTGGTTCGCTCGGGGTGAGGTGATCACCGGTGCGGCAGGCACGTCGACGTCAACGCTGAGGTTGCGCGGGGCAGACGCGGGCGACCATTCGCCGGACGACCCGGGCCAGGACTGCTCCACCTGCACCCGATAGGTGCCGCTCGCGAGCGCGAGGCCGCAGTACCAATATCCGTCGCTCACGGGCTGGGAACAGTTCTGCACACTCGAGGTGGGGGAGGAGATGACCACACGAATACTCGCGCCGTCCCAGCCGACACCGTCGAGGGCTCCGGCACTGATGATGGTGCCCTGCCCGGTGATGGCGGGGGCGCCGAGCACCCGAAGCGTGTGGGGGGCTGACTCGCTGACGAGTTCGTTGCCGTTGTATTCCTTCGCCGCGATGCCAATGGTGCCGCTCGGCAGGGTGACGGAGCCGCAGCTCCAGGTGGTGCTGGAGTCGGCCGCAACGATGCACAGCGGGTCGCCGCCGGTCACCGCGGGGATCGTCACGGAGGTTCCCGCCGATTTGACGCCGGAGAACGAGACCGATGTACCCGAGATAAACGCGTTGTTGGAGGGCGATGTAATCGTCACCTGTGGTCGCGTCGCATCGGGACTGGGCGAAGGCGTAGCTGAGGGCGCCGACAGCTTGGTGTTGGGGTCGCCCGTTTCGCTGGTGTCGGGGGTGGATGCCGCGGCATCAGCCGATGGTGCGGTGGCCAGTGCCATTGCCCCCAGCACCACAAGAAGGGTGATCAGGGCAGCAAGGCGCGTCGCTCCGCCTCGGCGGGACGATCGTCGGGGCATGCTCCGGGTAGGTGTAGTCACCGGTACCCATTCCAGAGGTCATCGCAGTGCCTGTCAACTCGCGTCGCCGTGCACCCGGCGTTTCCCTAGATAACGCTTGCATACCGGTCATTCCTCTGGGACAGTTGACCCAGTTCACAGCAAGGTGGCCTGATGGTTCGAATCTCCTCGACAGACCGGCGCAGCGCGCTCATCGACGCTGCCCTGAGAGTCATCGGGCGCGACGGAATCCACGCCGCGACAACCCGGGCGATCGTCGCCGAGGCGGATATGTCCCTCGCGAGTTTTCACTACGTCTTCCAGTCCCGCGATGACATGATGCACGGGTTAGTGGCCTCCCTCATCGAGACCCAGACGCTTGCCGCCCTTGCGTCGATCACTGAGACCACCGACATCCACCGGGCCCTCCGCCTCGGGCTGCAGGCCTATTTCGAGGTGTTGGTCGCCCATCCGCAGCACGAGCAGGCGCTGATGGAGCTGCTGTTGTACTCCCTCCGCAGCGATGACCTGGCCGATCTGCCTCGGCAGCAGTACGCGAGGTACCACTCCGCGGTTGCCGAGCTCCTTGTTGCAGCGGCGTCCAGCGCACGCGTTAGTTGGACTCGACCCGTTGCCGACATCGCGCGCACCATCGTGTGTATTACTGACGGGGTGACACTCGCCTGGCTCGCGGACCGTGACGCCGAAGCATCCGCCCGTGTCCTCGACTTTGCGGCGGATTCACTCGCCGTGCTCACCCGACCGCTCGACGCAGAGCACCACAACCCGGAACGAGTTCACACACCGTGACAAAACTACGCATCAACTTCGGCGATGCCCCCGCGCTCGACGGTGCCGCGCCTGAGGGGTATCGGCTCACTGAGCGTTCCCGCGTTATCGGCACCGGCGACGCCGTCTTCGACCGCGCCCGAGACGCCATCTGGAGCTGGCGGGTGCAAAGCGGGTCGGGGTTTATCGCGATCGCGGTGCCGCAGCGTGTTGAGGTGGGGGCAATCTCTCGGTTCCGCATCCGATTTGGGCCGCTGCGCCCCACGGTGATCTGCCGTGTTTTCACCGTGGTGAATGAGGTGCGTCGTGCCGGGTTCGCCCACGAGGCGATTCGTGGACATCCGCAGTCCGGCTGGGAGAGTTTTATCGTCGAGCAAGCCCCGGACGGCGTTGTCACCCTGCGCATCCGGGTGGTGGCACGTCCTGCCGCCTGGTGGATGCGCCTCGCCGGACCATTCGGGCAGCTCGCCCTGGAGATTCTGCTGCGCCGCAACCTGCGGTCGCTCGACGGCGCGGTGGGAACATCGGCGCCATCGGCAGGGCGCCTCCCGTCCTCACCACGCTCGCGCGCCGGCCACCGGCACTGAACAGGCGCCGGCCAGGCCGTTAGGCCGGTGAACTCTCCACCCAGTTTGCGACGTACTCGTCGACCTCGGCAATAAACCGGGCCTTGTCCTCATCGGGCAGCCAGGATGCCTCGAACGAGTTTTTCGCCAGCGTCACCACGTCGTCCAGACCGAGCTGGGCGCGCTCGGCGAGCGCCACGTAGTTGTCGGCGATGTAGGCGCCGAAGTAGGCGGGATCGTCGGAGTTGAGAGTGACCTTGACGCCCAGGCGGAGCAGGTCGACCATCTCGGTGGCCTTCATGTCTTCGGTGACAAAACTGTTTGAGACCGGGCAGCAGGTGAGGCCGATGCCCCGCTCGAGCAGAATCTCCACCAATGCCGGGTTCTCCACGATGTTGGTGCCGTGGTCGATCCGGTCGACGCCGATCTCGTCGAGCACCTGGCGGATGTTGTCGATGCTGCCAACCTGGTCGATGTCGCAGTGCATGGTGAGCTTGAGGCCCTCGGTGCGCGCCAGGGCGAACACCTCGGCGAACTTCGCCGGAGGATTGTTCCGTTCATCGGAGTCGAGCCCCACCCCGATGAAGTGCTCCTTGTAGGGCAGCGCGGCGACCAGGGTCTCCATGGCGCTCTCGGCGCTCATGTCCCGCAGGAAGCAGAGGATCAGGTCTGCGGAGACCCCGATTGCGGCGGCGTCCACGGCGGCGCGGTGGTACCCGAGGATTACGGCTTCGAGGGGCACTCCGCGTGACGTGTGTGCCTGGGGGTCAAAAAAGGCCTCGACGCGACGCACACCGTCGGCGGCAGCGCGGGTGAAGTATTCGCTGGCAAGGTCGTAGAAATCCTGCTCGGTGACAAGCACGTCCATCGCCGGGTAGTAGACCGCGAGGAATGCGGCGAGCGAGTCGAACACATAGGTTGCCCGCACGTCGTCCACGGTCGTCTGCCCGATATCGATTCCGTTGCGATTTGCCAGGCGCAGTTTGAGCTCTGGCTCGAGGGTTCCCTCAAGGTGAAGATGGAGTTCGCACTTGGGGAGTCCGGTCAAAAATGCCGGAGTTACAGCGGGGGAGGCCATGAGATCGTCCTTTCGGCGGGGTTCAATCACGGTACCAAGCGACCATTTCGAAGATGTTTCGACCTCCATTGGCGCAAGAGGCCATCGCGGCCGTAACGAGCCCGAAATACTGTCGATCTCGCTACGTCACAAATGGGGAATAAAGTGGCGCCCACAGCAGCAGTTTCGCCGCACGCGCACCCGTGCGCCACAGAGAGGCTTGGTTATGACGACCACCCGAGGTTCATCACTCCGACGCAAGACCACCCACCGGATCGGCCAGACGATTGCGGCCGCGGCCGTGATCACCCTGGCGCTCAGCGCCTGCTCCAGCGGAGACTCCGGCGATGCCGGAAGCAGCGAAGAGGGCTTCGGCGACGCCAGCATCCAGCTCTCCTGGATCAAAAACACCGAATTTATGGGTGAATTTATGGCCGAGTCCGCGGGCTACTTCGAGGAAGCCGGATTCGACTCCGTCAACCTCGTTGCCGGTCCTTCGGCCGTTGAGCCCGTTGTTATCTCGGGTGAAGCCGACCTGGGACTCGGCAATGCGATCTCCACCGGTACCGTCATCGCCAACGAGGGCGCCCCGATCAAGATCATCGGCGCGACCTACCAGAAGA
>Ga0247812_10000295_pt1 | contig 41787 bp, 41 predicted proteins | sample UWRJL149409B1_FD_178011 | JGI IMG/M metagenome (GOLD analysis project Ga0247812, IMG submission 178011) | Plant litter microbial communities from Arlington Agricultural Research Station in Wisconsin, United States - UWRJ-L149-409B-1 | ecosystem: Environmental > Terrestrial > Plant litter >...
ATAAGATTGCGCGTTGCTGCCGCCGCCAGTACTTCTGCCTTCGTTGGAGCGCGTTAGTTTTACCAACGGAATAGTGATGTTAGATTTCACCTTGAAATAAAATACATCGGGTATCATAGAGGTGAATTCGCTGTAGCGGGTAGGGATATCATCCTGAAAGTACCAATCGGGAAAGTTAATAAGCGAATTAGAGTTCCAGGTGTATTTGTACTCAATTACCGATCCGGCCTTTACGTTTGGCATACTAAACACCATGGCGCTGCGGCTTTTATCAATAATTTCTGTATAAATAAGTTTTTTATCCAGCTTGGTTATTTCGGCTTTGCCGTTAACCATATTAATGGTTTGCGCCTGTACACCGGTAATATATTCCATGCGGTTACCGCTGATAAATTCTATACGGATATTGGCTTTATCTTTACCCTTATCGTTAAAAATTTTAATGCGTTTGTGCCTTTCCATGGTTAGGTCGAAGTTGTGATCGTAGTAGGCTTCGGCTTTGTCGGATAAGATCATTGCGTTAGCATCTTTCTCAAAGCTGCAAGCTTTCATCTCAAGGTCGGCGTTGTCAATTTTTCCAAAGGTTTGCGCGCCAGTAGTAGTAGTTTGTGCGTCGGCAGATATAGCCAAACAGAATACCAGCACAAATGTCAATAGTTTGTTCATGATTAACCAGGAATTAGGTATTACGAATATAATATGTGGAATTGATATTTATATATAAGTAATACTATTTAATTTAAAACACAATAATTAAACCTTGTTGTTAAATAGCTGTCGAACCTGTAGCTATGAGTAACATCAAAAATATCAGGCACTTATATGCAAGGGCAGGCTTCGGGCTGCGCTTTTCTGATCTGAAACAGGTAACAGATCTGCCTGTAAACAAGGCCGTTGATATGCTGTTTGCAGCATCTGAACAGGTTGATGAGGCTAATATTATTGCCGGCAACATCAGTTATAAGGAGTTTTTGAATAAGAATGAAGGCACCAAAAAGATGTTTTTACAGGAGCAGCGCCAGCAAGAGAAGGCCCTGAACATTGATTGGGTGAATAAAATGAGCACCAATAATGCCCAGCTGCGCGAGAAGATGACGCTGTTTTGGCATAATCATTTTGCCTGCCGCACCCAAAATGCCTGGTATGCGCAGCAGCTAAATAATATACAGAAACAGAATGCATTAGGAAATTTTAAAGAGCTGCTGCTGCAGGTATCCAAAGCACCGGCCATGCTGCAATTTTTAAACAACCAGCAAAATCAAAAAAATCACCCGAACGAAAACTTTGCACGAGAGCTGATGGAGCTTTTTACCATTGGCCGTGGTAACTATACCGAGCAGGATGTAAAAGAATCGGCTCGGGCATTTACTGGCTGGGGCTTTAACAAAGAAGGAACTTTTGTAGCACGCCCTAACCTGCACGATACCGGACAGAAAACCTTTTTAGGTAACACCGGCAATTTTGCGGGAGAGGATATTATTAATATGCTGCTGCAGAAAAAGGAAACCGCCACTTTTATATGTAATAAGCTGTACAAATATTTTGTGAACGAAACACCCGACGCCCAGCACGTAAACGCTATGGCCGATGTTTTTTACAAGAATAACTACGATATAAGCCCTTTGTTAAAATTTCTGTTCACTGCCGATTGGTTTTACGCGGAGAAGAATATGGGTAACCTGATAAAATCGCCGGTGGAGTTTATTGTGGGCATGAACCGCCAGTTTTACATCACCTACCAAAACCCCGATGTAGTGCTGCAGTTTGAGCGCGCCCTGGGCCAGGTATTATTTTACCCGCCAAATGTTGCGGGCTGGCCGGGAGGCAAGAATTGGATAGACAGTTCCTCGCTGATGTACCGCATTAAAATCCCCTCTACGGTTTTAAATGGCGGCGTAATTGATTTTGCCGGCAAGGTTGATCCGGAGGACGAAGCCTTTCTGGCTACCGTGCGTAACCAGCGGCAGGCCGTTAACACCAAAGTACAGGCCGAGGTAGATTGGCAAAAGTTTTTCGATAGCTTACCGGCACATGCTACCAAAGCGGCAATTGCCCAGGTAATACTGGCACCTGCCTTAAGCACCCGCATTACTGATATTATTAATAAAACCACCGATACCAAAGCGTTGCTGATAGAACTGGTTTCTACACCGGAGTATCAATTGTGTTAATTACTTAACGCATAATTTTTTTGATCATGGAAAGAAGATATTTTTTAAAAAGCACAGCACTGGCCTCGGGCGCGTTTCTGATACCGTCGTTTTTGAAGCCGTTGGAAGCAATGGCCATGAACGATATGACGGGCTATAAAAACCTGGTGATCATTCAGCTTTCCGGAGGTAACGACGGGCTGAACACCATTGTGCCTTACGGTAACGATATTTACTATCAAAAGCGTAAAACCATAGCCATACAGCAGCCCGATATTATTAAGCTGAACGATATGCAGGGGCTAAACCCCAACCTTTCGGCTCTTAAAGAAATTTACGACCAGGGTTGGATGAGTGTGATCAATTCTGTAGGGTACCCCAATCCGGATAGGTCGCATTTCAGGTCGATGGATATCTGGCAAACGGGGAGTGATAGCAGCCAGTTTTTAACCACCGGCTGGATAGGCCGATACCTGGATGCTAATTGCAGCACCTGTAAAGACCCCTATACTGCTATTGAGGTAGATGATACCTTGTCGCTGGCCATGAAGGGTAGCAAAATGAAGGGCATTGCGGTGGAAAACCCGGCTAAGCTGTATCAATCTACCCGCGATCCATTTTTTAAGCAACTGGTGAGCGAACATGACAACAGCAACCTGAACGAAGATAACCTGGGCTACCTGTATAAAACGATGATTGAAACCTACTCATCGGCAGATTATATTCAGAAAACCTCAAAAACATATAACACCACATCTTTATACCCGCAAACAGGCTTCGCTAACCAGCTAAAAAGTGTGGCTAAGTTTATCAACTCCGGGTTAAAAACGCGGGTTTACTATGTATCTCTAAGTGGGTTTGATACCCACACCGGGCAACAAAACCAGCAGGGACGCCAGTTAAAGATTTATGGAGATGCGGTAGCCGCCTTTGTAAAGGACCTAAAGCAAGCCAACAAACTGGATGATACCCTGGTGATGACCTTCTCTGAATTTGGCCGCCGCGTAGAACAAAACGCCAGCAACGGCACCGACCATGGTACGGCAAACAATGTGATGATTTTTGGTGGAAAGCTTAAAAAAGCCGGTGTTTACAATAACGCGCCCAACCTGGCTACATTAGATAACGGCGATTTAAAATGCGAGATAGATTTTAGAAACGTATACGCCACCCTGCTTGATAAATGGCTTAACGTAAATAACAGCCAGGTGCTCAACAAGAACTTTGCAGGGCTGGATTTTGTGTAGGATTATTTTAATAATAATAGTTGACTAATGTCATTACGAACCGATGTGCAGCGGGAAAGTGCGTCAAAGGCGAGTGTGAGAAATCTTGTTCATCGCCAGTCTAATGAATAGGGTTTTCTCTACCGCTCAAGAAACAATTTCTTCTCGTACCTCGTCGAAACGACAATAGTGGTGTAATTACTTAACTCCCTTCAACGTAGCCGTAACTTTGCCGCATTCCAGCATATCATCGCCATAGTATGGGTTGCGTACGTCTTCGGCATCACTTAACCAGGATGCTTTCTTCATGGGGCAGTACTGCTGGTAAAGGGTGGTACTGTTCATTTTTAAGCCCGACACCAGGGCATACATGTTTTTAGACAGGCTTGCAAAATGCTCGCGCTGATGATCTATCACGGTAGTTTCGCTAATGTGGCGGCTATCGTACTGCAGCTTGGCCAAGTAGGTAGTCATCAGTTTTTGCTGCGCAGGCTTTAAACCTTTTACGGGTGTAGATAACGCGGCAAGCAATTCTTTAGAGCGGCTTTTGGCCAGCGTTGCGTTACTGCCAACCAACGCATCTTTCAGGCTGATGTAAGATGCGGTTATCTTATCTACATTATTTGCTTCCTGCGCCTTGGCGCTTACCATACCTATGGCAAGAAAGAAGCTTAAAAATAGTGCTTTCATAATTATTGATTTAATTAATTACTTGTTCTTATACTCCCTGATAATTTCTTTACAGCCGGCTTCTATTAGTTTATAAACCGGGGCAAACTGGGCATCGTCGTAATATGGGTCGGGCACAATTTTATCGCCCAGCAACATCTTTACTTTTTTGCGGTCTTCATCGTTACGGGCTTTGGCCAATACATCAGATAGGTTGCTCCTGTCCATCACCAGTATCAAGTCGAACTCGTCGAAATCACTTACCCTGAACACCCGGCAAACCTGCTTGCTAATATCAACGCCCTCATCCAGCGCGGCACGTACCGAGCGCCTGTCGGGCCCCTGCCCTACGTGCCAGTTGCCTGTACCGGCAGAATCTATCTCCCAGTCCAACCCTTCCTTATCAGCCAGGTGCTGCATTATCCCCTCCGCCAGCGGCGAACGGCAAATATTGCCCAGGCATACCATTAGTATTTTCATGTCGCAGATGTGCAAGTGTGCAGATTTCAGATGTGCAGATTATTTGAATGCGCGCTTCATTTGCACATTTGAAATCTGCACATCTGCATATCGGTTATCCAAAAATATTATTCAAGACCCCGGCCAGTCTTACACCGCCTTTTAAAAGCTGATCGTTCAGTATCGCTATAAACTTAAAGTTGTATTTAAAGGTATTAATCTTATCCCCAGGTTTGGCATCGGCATAAATTTTATCGGCTATCTGGTTCGATTCGAATAACCACTGGCTTACAGGGGCTTTTTGCAACTCTATGCGCCTGGCTATGGTAGTATGGTTAATCCAGCTTACATATTCGGTATAGCTTAATTGCTGTGCATCTATCAGTTGCGAATCCCAGATAGAGTGCAGGTTGCTTTCTTTATCGTACCACATCACTTTAACATCGTTACCGCCCTTATCGCTCAGGTGGCCGGTATGCAATGGCTGATGAACATCCTCTACAATGTGGATCAGCATGCGCAGGTAAAGCAGCTTGTTTGTTTTAGTGGTTGTTTTATTCTTCAGCTCTGCTATCAAAAAGTTCATTTTGGTGTACGCATCAACAGCAGTATCAGCCTTTAAATACGCCTCCATTTCCGGCGTAGTAAGGGTTTTATCAAAATTGATAAAATGCCAGTTGTACAGGTAATTGTAGGCAGGGTCTGACTTGATAAAATCTGCCCAGTTGCTGGTGATAGCGATGGACTCATCACCAAGGATGGCTTTAATGGCTGCGCGTGCTTTTGGGGTAAGGTAGCTATCGGCAATCTGGCCGCAAATGCGGTGTCCGTTGGTGCCCCAAGCCATAGATTGCACCGGCAGATACATAATAGCTACGCCTAAAAGCAGTTTTTTTAATACGTTAAGTTTCATTTTACAATGGTTTTGGGTTACAGGTAGTTCTTTTTATTAACCGCGCGTTGAAAGGTATAACGCTGGATGTTGGTGAAAATTGAATAACGGAATCAGTTTTTTTAGTGATGATAAAAAACTCCTCGTATTTGCCCGAGCGGAAACAGCCGCCTTCGTCTTTATACGTAAAATTGGCATTGCAGAACAAGCCCTTCAGGTGTAGGGTATCACTTTTTTGCTGGTAATAACCCTTGGCGTACTCCTGCCACTGCCCGTTTTTTATACAGCTATCAGCATTACCGGTGTTGGCCTTGCTGTACGATTTAATGCTCACAAAAAACGAATCGCAGCTGAATTTCAATTGGTATAACGAATAGTTAAGCAACTGCTTTTGCATTACCGTGCTATCCTGCTTCCACTCCCCTTGCAGGTATGCTACGCCCGGGCCCTGCAGATTGGGGTTAAACTTACAAGCAGTAAAGCTAAAGGCTAAAAGCAAAAAGCAGAAAGCTATTTTAAAACTAAAAAAATACCGGGAGAAACGTTTTTGCATATGCTAAATAAAAAGCCCCTCTCCTGTTTGGAGAGGGGTTTTAGAAATAAGGCCCTTTTATTTTAAGCTGCCTATCATATCTTCGGGGCGAACCCACTCGTCGAACTGCTCGTTGGTGAGGTATCCCAGGCCAACCGCAGCTTCGCGTAATGATTTATTTTCTTTAAGTGCCGTTTTAGCAATTTTAGCCGCGTTTTCGTAACCAATATGCGGGTTAAGCGCGGTTACCAGCATCAGCGAGTTTTCCAGGTGTTTTTTAATACCATCGTAGTTGGGCTCAATACCTACCGCACAATGATCGTTAAAGGATACGCAGGCATCGCCAATTAAACGGGCCGACTGTAAAAAGTTAGCTGCCATAACCGGCTTAAATACGTTAAGCTCGTAGTGGCCGTTGCTGCCGCCTATAGAGATGGCTACATCGTTACCCATTACCTGTGCCGCTACCATGGTAACTGCTTCGTTTTGGGTTGGGTTAACTTTACCCGGCATAATAGATGAACCCGGCTCGTTATCGGGGATGTGGATCTCGCCAATACCCGAACGCGGGCCAGAAGCAAGCATCCTGATATCATTTGCTATCTTCATCAGCGATACGGCAATTTGTTTTAAAGCACCGTGGCTTTCTACAATAGCATCGTGCGCTGCAAGGGCTTCAAACTTATTTTCGGCAGTGATGAACGGCAGGCCGGTAAATTCGGCAATGTATTCAGCCACTTTTACATCATAACCTTTAGGGGTGTTAATACCTGTACCTACAGCAGTACCGCCAAGGGCAAGTTCGCTTAGGTGTTCAAACGTATTTCTTAATGCTTTTAAGCCGTGGTTCAGCTGTGATACATAGCCCGAAAACTCCTGGCCCAATGTAAGCGGCGTAGCATCCATTAAGTGGGTACGGCCAATTTTTACAACGGCTTTAAAAGCTTCGCTTTTTGCCTGCAGGGTGTCGCGCAGTTTCTCAATCCCGGGGATGGTTACATCAATCAGTATCTTGTAAGCCGCAATGTGCATAGCGGTTGGGTAGGTATCGTTAGATGATTGCGATTTGTTAACATCGTCATTCGGGTGAATAAAGGTTTTGCCTTCGCCCAAGGTGTTACCTTGTAAAACGTGGCTGCGGTTAGCAACCACCTCGTTCACGTTCATGTTAGATTGCGTGCCCGAGCCTGTTTGCCAGATCACCAAAGGAAACTCGCTGGCCAGCTGGCCGGCTAAGATCTCGTCGCAAACCTGTGCTATCAGGTCGCGTTTTTCGGCAGATAATACGCCGCAATCGGTATTGGTATAGGCGGCAGCCTTCTTTAAAAAAGCAAATGCTTCTATGATCTCTTTAGGCATCGATGCCTCCGGACCAATCTTAAAGTTGTTGCGTGAGCGCTCTGTTTGTGCACCCCAGTACTTGTCGGCCGGTACCTGTACCGCGCCCATGGTATCATATTCTGTTCTGAAACTCATAGCTATAGTATGTTTTTGCGGAGGCAAATTTATGCTTTTATGTGGTTTAAAGCCAGTTGCCATAAAATTAATACACAGGAAATTTAGCCTCTTTGCAGCCGGATACTAAGGCAGCCCCGCCATATACTGTTTGCCGGTTGTGAAAAACGTCGCGGTGGTGCAGTTTTATATCAGCAAACAATATTAACTTAACACCCATTACATGAAACCACTGATAAGAATTGCCTTTGTATTAATTGCCCTGTTGCACGGCTGCCTTTTTATACACGCGCAGGACTACTCTTCCCGCGAAGCCTATATGAAGGGCAAGGTACTTTTAGGCAATACTATAATTGATACCGCCAATGCTCCCCCAGGGCAAATGGCTTTTTACCGTAAAAAAGTGCGGCTTTATACGCTTGCTAACGAACACTATTATTTTAACCCCATGAGTAAAGAAAATATTGGGGTGCGTTTTGAGGCGGGCAGCAATAGCAGCATTTACGAGGGACTAAAACAAAGCAATAACGGGCAGGATTTTACAAGCATCCTTATAGATGGTAAAACATCGGTAGAGGTAATTGCGCAGAATATTGATTCGGAACCCAAGGCATTTAACTACCTGTACCGGGTTATTAAAAATAACAACCAGGAGCTTGTTGGCTGGGCGCCGCCACTAAAAGTAATGGCCTCTGCCGATGGCAGCGTTAAGTATGCTTACCTGGGTAAATTTAGCTACACACCGGGCGAGTTTTTAAAGATAGAGATGTACAACGTTAAAAACTTTAGCGAGCAGGACGCGATATTTATAGACTGGCGACCTGTTGAGCCTGCAAAAGTAAGCGGTTATATCAACTATACCAGCAAGCACTTCCCCTTACCGGATAACGGCTCTTTCTCTAAAAACCTTACCGACCTGCAGCAAACTACCGAAAAGTATTTTAAGTACGTTAACCGCAAAGGTGTAATGGCCGAGCGCCCCGTGCAGCTGAAAGATTTTATAGAAACAACCTCCAAAAACGACATCCGTTTCCGGGCTGATGATTCTGTCCAGAATTTGCAATTTGATATTGGCAATGGCCGCCGGACCTATAATTATAAAGTAAGCCTCAAACGTAATATTAACGGCCACACCGACAGTATTAACCTGGGTGAGAATAATAGCCGCGTTAACCTGTATAAAGAGTTTTGGAAAAATACGGGAAAATATGAGATCATCTTTACCCCTAAAATAGAAAAACCGGGAGGCAACCCCGTTAAACTGCTGCGCGATAAGGCAACCGGCATAAGTTTTACCGTACTGCCCCCGCTCGATCAGCAATACAGCCTGCCGCTTAAAACCGTTGCCATGATTGTGCTGATCATTTTAACTACCGGCGGCTTTATGTTTTTTGCCAACCGCGACAGGCAAAAGCGCAAACTGGCAAAAGCGGCGCAAGGCAGGCAAATTGCCACGCTGCAATTACAGGCCGTGCGCGCCCAGCTCAACCCTCATTTTATTTTTAATGCCCTTGCGGGAATCCAAAACCTGATGAACAAGAACGAGGTGGAAAACGCTAATAAATACCTCAGCAAATTTGCCCGGCTCACCCGCAACGTTTTAGATAACAGCGACAAAGAGCTATCGTCCATTGAGCATGAAACCGGCCTGCTGCATGATTACCTGCTGATGGAACAAATGCGTTTCGGCTTTAATTTCAGTATTGATATTGAACCCGAGGGAGCAGACCAGCAGATAGAGATCCCAGCTATGCTGCTGCAACCCTTTGCAGAAAATGCTGTAAAGCATGGCGTATCAGCATTAAAAGACAAGGGCATCGTTAAGATCACCATCACCCAAACGGGAGATAGCCTAACGCTTACCGTGCAGGATAACGGCAGCGGATTTAGCGGTAATCCCAACAATGGCGTGGGCATTAAGCTGTGCGAAGAAAGGATAAAACTACTCAACAGCATTTACAGGTCATCAACCATTATATTGCATAAAACAGCGGGCATTACAGGCACCCTAATTACTATTGAACTTAAAAACTGGTTATAAAAAATGAGAGCGATTATTGTTGACGACGAACTATCTAACCGGGAGAACCTGCAACTTCTACTGCAAACCTATGCGCCTGATGTACAGATCTGCGCTGCCGCTGAAGATGTTGCCGGTGCCCTCAAGGCAATTAACCTGCACCGGCCGGAACTGGTGTTCCTGGATATTCAGCTGCATGCGCAGTCCGGGTTTGATCTGCTGAAGCAACTTGGTGATATCAGCTTCGAGATCATTTTTGTAACGGCTTACAACCAGTATGGCATCCAGGCGGTAAAGTTTGCCGCCCTGGATTATCTTTTAAAACCTATTGATATAGATGAATTAAACGTAGCCGTTAACAAGGCCCGCAATGCCATCAGCCAAAAACGAAATAACGACCGCCTTAACTACCTGCTTGATTATTTAAAGGAAGATAAAAAAGCTATAGCTCGCATTGCCCTGCCCATGTTTAGCGAAACGCGTTATGTAAACATCCCGGATATTATCCGCTGCGAGGCCGATAATACCTACACCAAATTTATGCTCACCGGAGGCGAAGAGATCCTGGTATCTAAAACGCTGAAAGAATATGCCGACCTGCTTACCCAGCACCGCTTTATCAGAACGCACCAATCGCACCTGGTTAATATAGCCTACGTAAAAAGCTGGCTGCGCGAAGATGGCGGCTGCTTGCTTTTAATTAACGGCACAAAAGTACCTGTATCCAAGTTGAACCGGGAGAAGGTAAAAGATGCGCTGGCCGGGAATTAAATGCTTAATGATTAACGGCATTGGCTGTTAGCCAGCTTTGCAGCGCTTCTATTTTATCAGGATTACCTTTCATCCACTTGGCACTTCCTGGCACAGCGCTTTGGCTGATGTACCGGGCAAAGGCGGGCATATTGTCTGTTTGGGCGAGTTGGTTAAAATAATCAACGAATGGATATTTTGTACCGGTTGGTTGAATTTTAAAAACAGCGGTTAATTGTGTCGTTAGCAGATCGGCTTCTGAGGCATATCTCCTTGTAGCAAAACCTGCCAATGCTTTAGTAACGGCTTTGCTCTGAGCGGCCGCTTCCGCTTTTACGGCTGCCGTTGGCTTATAATCAGCCTCTGCCTTTAGCGCACCGTCATGCAAAATATTCTGCAGGTTACCAAACGCTTCGGAGCTGCGCGGGCTGTTGGGTTCTAATGTTAAGAACCGGCAAAAGCCTAACAATGCTTCGGCCCGTTTATTTTGGTGGAACCCGGCCAGTGCGTACATCCGTACACTGCCGGCATCGTTGGCATCGTGCCGCATAGCATCCGCAAAGCTTACCTGTGCATCATTGTATTGCTTGCCTTTAAAATAAGCCACCCCGAGATTGTAGTAAATGCGTTGGTTGGCCGTATCAGCCTTTATCCCATTCTGATACGCGGCAACAGATTTTTGCGTTTGCCCCATACCGCCATAAATACTCCCCATTAAACTGTATGCCGCGGCTGTAAATTTGGTATTGCCGCCTTTTGTGGCTTTCTCAATAAACGGCACAGCTTCGGTATTTTTACCCATCGTAAAAAGCGTGAAAGCCATCTGGTAATTAGCCTGTGTATTATCGGGTTCGGTGGTTAGGGCCGCCTTGTATTTCTCTATAGCTGCGGTATAATCCTTTTGGCTGTTAAGCGCTATGCCTTGTTTTATCAGATCGGGCACGCCGGTATTTTCCTGGGCGCAGCAGGTGAAGCATCCGGCCATTAACAGTACTATGGCTAACACTCTGTAACATAAATTCATACCTAAAATTAACCTCTTTTTAATTATGTTGAAACATTATTTAAACTTTTATCTTATACGTGCTATATAATTTATCATTTTTGCTTTCGTTTAATGAAAGATTTTTACCTATGAATTTTGTACTCAAAGCTATTGCTACCTGCGTAGCTTCCCTGTTCTTTTTATCATCGTGCAGTACCGGCCAGGCCGATAAAAAAAGCGCCGCCGCCGACCCTATGAAGCCTTTTAATCCGACCGGATTGTTAAAATATGATCCTAAAGACGGCGATAAAAAGATTAACGAATTTATGCAGCACCTGCATAAGGTAAGCGGTTTTAACGGCAACGTGCTGGTGGCAAAAAAAGGTAAGATTTTATACGAAGGTTCCTTTGGATGGGCTAACCACCTCACCCGCGACAGCCTGAAACTGGGCTCGCAGTTCGAGCTGGCATCGGTTACCAAAACCATGACGGGTACTGCCATTATGCAGCTTTGGGAACGCGGCAAAATTAAGCTCGACCAGGATGTGCGCGAGTTCTTCCCCGATTTTCCGTACGAAGGGGTTACCATCCGCCTGCTGCTTACCCACCGCTCGGGCATGATGAACTACGTTTACTTTGTGGATGACATCTATCGCAAAGAACACCGCAACCAACGCAAAGGCCTTACCAATGCCGAGGCTATGGCTATGATAGCGCAGTACAAACCCGCAAGGTATATCGCCCCAAACAAAAAATTCCACTACAACAACTCAAACTTTATGGTGCTTGGCGCCATTATAGAAAAGGTAACGGGTAAAACCTATGCCGATTACATGATGGAGAACGTTTTTAAACCCGCTGGCATGGCGCATACCGCCGTGTACTCAAAAGCGGTTTATGAAAAAATCCCTGCTGATGTAGTTGGGCACGACCGTAACAGCTGGAAATATTCGGTAGCACAAAACTATCTGGATGGCCCTGTTGGCGATAAAGGCATCTACAGCACCATTGGCGACCTCTATATTTTCGACCAGGCACTAAAAGCCGGTAGATTGATAAAGCCTGCCACACAGGATTCGGCCTATACACCGCATAACCCCATGATACGCGGCCACTTTAACTACGGCTACGGCTGGCGAATATTTGAATCGCCGGGCCAAAAAGTGGTATACCACACCGGCTGGTGGCACGGCTTCCGCCATATTTATCTGCGCGATCTTAAAAACGATGTTACCATTGTTTTGTTAGGTAATATGGTAAACGGCAGTCTGCTGCACCTGGACGACCTGTTTAAAATGACCGGCATGCCGGTAGTACGCAAAGGCGCCTACAGCGGCAACGGGGATACGGCGGATGATTAATAGCGACGCCCCCCAGCCCCCTGAAGGGGGAGCAGAACTTGAACGACATTTGACTAAACTATTTATAAACTTCTATTCCCCTTCAAGGGGGTTAGGGGACAACTAAAAAACTATGTTTGATAAACTAATGGAAGCCCAGCAAAAGGCTGGCGAGGTAAAACAGAGGTTGGATGCCATAACCGTAACCGGCAGCGCCGAGGGTGGTAAAATAACCGTACAGGCGAATGGCAATAAGGTGGTACAATCGGTTACTATTGATGAGGCTTTTTTAAAAGAAGCCGATAAAGAAGAACTGGAAGAGCTGCTGGTAATTGCCATTAACAAAGCCATGGAACAAGCAGATAACGTTAGCCAAAGCGAAATGGCCGCCATTACGAGCGCTATGTTTGGCGGTATGGGCGGTTTGTTTGGCAAATAAGTTTTTTTAACGGCATTGTAATAATGCTGTTAAAAGTTAATGAAGCCTGCAAGAGGCACTATCTTAGCAGTAATTTACTTTGTTAAACAAACCCAGCTATGAAAGTTACTTATTATGGCCAGTCGTGCATTGAGATAGAAGCCGGCGGCAAAAAACTATTATTCGATCCGTTTATTACCTATAACGAACTGGCTAAAGGCATTGTAGAAGTGGAAAGCCTTAAGCCTGATTATATCCTGGTATCTCACGGACACGGCGACCATATTGCCGACCTGGAGCAAGTGCAAAAGCAAAGCGGTGCCAAAGTTATCTGCATTGCAGAAATTGCAGATTGGCTGAATAAAAAAGGCATTGACAATGTACACGGCATGAACATTGGCGGCGGCTTTAACTTTGATTTCGGCCGTGTAAAAATGGTGAACGCAGTACATTCCAGTGCATTGCCAGATGGTGCAAACGGCGGTAACCCTGCCGGGTTTGTGATTACAGCCGGAGGGAAAAAAGTTTACTTTGCAGGTGACACAGCGCTTACCTACGATATGAAACTACTGGAAGATGAAAACCTCGACTGGGCGTTTTTACCCCTTGGCGATAACTACACCATGGGTGCAGATGATGCTATAAAAGCTGCTGCATTTATCAACTGTAAAAACATCATCGGCGTTCATTACGATTCGTTCCCGGTGATTAAGATAGACAAGGCCGAGGTGGCCGGCAAATTTGTAAAAGCCGGGCTTAACCTTAAGCTGCCTGCCATAGGCGAAACTTTAGACCTGTAAGAAACCACAAAGGCCCCAAAATTAAATTCCGGGGCCTTTGTTATAAAGTGGTTTCTTAGTGCTATATCACTGTTCCGCTTGGGATAATGGCACGCTTCTTAACAATTACAATTCCGTCAGTAACAGTGTAAGTTGGGTAATCGCCATCCGGTAATGTACCTGCGCAGTTAATGGTTACATCATCGCCAATGTAGGTGTTCTTATCAATAATAGCATTCTTGATGCAGCACCTGTCACCGATACCCATAATTGGTTCGCCGTTCTCCTTGGCTTGTGCAATTTCTTCAAGCGTTTGATAGTTATCGCTTCCCATTACGTAGCAGCTTTCAATTTCACTTTCAAAGCCAATACGGGTACGGATGCCAATTATAGAGTGCGTTATTTTTTTAGCGTTGATGATACATCCATCCGCAATAAGCGATTTGGTAAGTGTGGTATCTGCTATTTTAGTTGGGGGCAGCATGCGTGCCCTGGTAAATATAAAGTTCTTATCAAATAGGTTAAACTGCGGAATATCATCAGTTAAACCCAGGTTGGCTTCAAAAAAGGACGGGATGGTACCAATATCTGTCCAGTAACCTTCGTACTGATAGCTTACTACTTTGCGGCCACTGATAGATTGCGGGATGATCTCTTTACCAAAATCCGGGTGGTCGTTACCTTCCAGCAATTCGTATAAAACCTTGCGGTTAAATATGTAAATACCCATTGATGCCAGGTAAACCCTGCCTTTGGCAGCCATTTCTTCACTTACTTCAGATGCCCAACTTTCAAAATCGCTTTTAGGTTTTTCAATAAAAGCAGTAATTAGGCTTTCTTCATCAGTTTTCAGAATTCCGAAGCCCGGCACGTCACTTGCATCTACAGGGATGGTGGCAATAGAAATTTCAGCACCTTTTTTAATGTGCTGCTGTATCATATCGTCAAAATCCATCTGATACAGTTGGTCGCCAGATAATATCAGTACGTATTCAAATTCGTGTACGGCTAAGTGGTGCAGGCTTTGCCTTACCGCATCGGCCGTTCCCTGGAACCAGCCTGCGCTGGTAGGCGTTTGCTCGGCAGCCAGAATATCAACAAAAGCCGTGCTGAACGTGCTAAAGTGATAAGTGTTTTTAATGTGCTTGTTAAGCGATGCCGAGTTAAACTGCGTTAACACGAAAATTCTGTTGATGCCCGAGTGCAGGCAGTTGGAGATGGGTATATCTACCAAACGGTATTTACCTGCAATAGGTACTGCCGGCTTAGAGCGGGTTAGTGTAAGCGGAGCTAAACGGCTGCCCTGGCCACCACCAAGTACGATGCTGATTACTTTAGATGTCATATTTTCGGAATTAAACTTTCATATAGGTCAATGTATTCTTTTGCCGACCGGTCCCACGAAAAATCGAGGCCCATCATGCGTTTACGCAACTGCTGCAGTTGTTTGGTATCGTGGTACAACTCCACGGCCCGGCTTACCGAGTAAGATATATCATCTACCGTAGCATTGTTAAAACGGATACCGTAGCCCCCCTCGTCGCCAAAATCTATCACGGTATCTTTTAATCCGCCGGTAGTCCTTACCACAGGAATAGTGCCATAACGGATAGCGTATAACTGGTTCAGTCCGCAAGGTTCTACCCGCGAAGGCATCAGCAGGAAATCAGCCCCGGCGTAAATTAAATGCGCCAGCGCTTCGTCATACCCTATAAATACATTTACATTTTGCGGGTGCGCGTTCTTTAAAGCCGTTAACTCAACTTCAGTTTCCGGGTCGCCGGTGCCTAATATCAGGAAGTTAACGCCATCGCCATGCTGCTGTATGCTGCGTTCTATGGAGGCGGGGAGCACATCGGCACCCTTCTCTACCACCAGCCGGCCAATAAACACTACTAAAGGTTTATCAACCGACAGGCTGAAGCGATCGCACAATAACTCTTTATTTTTTTGTTTGCCTTTATTAACTGTTGCGGCAGTAAACTTGCCCGGTACCATTGGGTCGGTTTCGGCATTCCACACATCGGTATCAATGCCGTTTACAATGCCGTAACCCTTATGCCTTTCTATGTAAAAAAGGTATTCGAGCCCGTTGGAGCTGATAGAAAGCTCGGCAAGGTAATTGGGCGATACGGTGGTGAATTTCCAGCAGCATTTAACGGCGCATGCCAGCGGATTGATACCCCCGTTCCATTCCAGCAGACCGGTTTTATAAAAATCAACTTCCGGCAAAAGCGGCAGCCTCTCCCACCCGAACGCGCCGTGGTATTGGCCGTTATGGATGGTAAATACGGTTGGGATATTGGCCAGCCTGCGGTACAGAAACGAGTTCTGCATCAGGAAGGGCACCAGGCCCGAGTGATGATCATGGCAATGGATAATGTCCGGCGTCTGGCCGCTCCAGTTGATCCAATCGAGGAAGCAGATCTGGAAAGCCAGGAACTGGTCCAGCTCATCGGGGTAACTGTAAATATTTTCCCTGTCAAGTAAGCCAGGGATCCGGATCAGGTAAAGGTCAAAACCCAGTTTATTGGTTTGTTCTTTTAAAATTTCGAAGTAAATGCGGCGCGTGCCTAAAAGCGATGTACCTTGAAAAACAATATCAAAGGTGTTCTCCTGCACAAACTTGCGGTTGTAAAAAGGCATAGCCACAGCCGCATTGTGCCCGGCCTGATTTTGGTATTTGGGCAGCGAGCCAACCACATCGGCAAGCCCCCCAACTTTGGCAATGGGATAGCATTCGGCGCTTAAATGGAAAATTCTCATCCGGGTTTATATAGTGGTTAAGGTACTAAACATTTCCCCAAATGAACAAACACATAATTCCAATAATGTGTTTTAAATAGTGCTATTATTTAATTAAAAAAGCATTTTACTTACCATTTATGTATTAACTAAAATTAGACAGTTGTTTTTGTTGCTGGTTTAGCAATAGGGTTAATAAGTGCGTGTATGCACGCAGGTAATGGCAGGCTTAAAAGCTGAGCGAGCAAGGTAAAGTTGCGAGGTTAACAGGCCAGCGGTTTCATAAGTTTGCTGATAGGCGGCCGGTTCATTTATTGTAAGGAAGGGTGGTTATTTTATTTTCCGGGTCTATCCTAAGTGAGTTTAATTAAAACCATCTAGTGTTCCCGTGATGGTGAGGGCGACATGATTAATTCGTTAAATATAACTTCATAGCCCATGCCTTCTGGAAGCCTATCATAAAAATCCATCACTCTTTACGTTTTCCAAAATTATATTCATGATTTAGTAACTCCGCAATATGTGCTATTAGGGATATAAATAACTAATAAGCTATAAATATCTTTATGCCGGTGTTTTTATTGGATTTTGCCTATTATCAATGAATGCGATCAACTCAATGATTTCCTTACGTGGTTTTACCCGGTAAATTAATGAAACTTCCTTGATTATAACTCCAATGTGCGTGTGTTTAACCTTATAAGATTTCCTAAACATTAGAGGCTCCTTACTGAGAATAGCTAAATACTCTGACACCCTTTTAGTGAAATTATGTATCTCTCTATCTGTCCAATGTTTTTGCAAGTAAGCGATTCTTCCTTCAAAGGTATAAATCGCTTTTTTTGTCCAGATTATCTCAAACCCCATTTTCCAAAGAGTTTCACAACTTCACTATGTGGAACTGTTTCACCTCTGTCTGCTTCCGCAATTCCATCCATAACATCCTTTTGCTGCTCAAATGAAAGTTCGTCAAACCAATCGGCCTTTCGATTATCTACCAAAGCTTTCAAATCACTAATAAGCCCTGCATCGTCAGAATTAATAATACTCTGAAGAAGATCTAATTTTTCAATTTCTAAATTCATATCGTTGAATCTAAGTTCTACTAAATTACAAATTTCGGTCCATATTCTATCAATGCGCTTCCAGCCAGTTCAACCCTGTGCCTATCTCTACCATAATGGGTACTTCGGTTTTAATAGCGTTCTTCATGTTCTCCAGAATGATTGGCTTTACTATTTCTATCTCGTGGTTAGGCACATCAAAAACTAACTCATCATGCACCTGCATGGTCATGCGGGCATCCAGCTTCAGGACTTTCAGTTCGCGATGAATGTTGATCATGGCTATCTTGATCATATCTGCCGCCGAGCCCTGTATTGGGGCATTGATGGCATTTCGCTCAGCAAAGCCGCGTACAGTTTGGTTGGCCGAGTTAATATCCCGCAGGTAGCGGCGCCTGCCCATCAGTGTGGTTACGTAGCCGTTTTCGCGGGCAAAGTTCATGGTATCCGCCATGTATTGTTTTATGCCCGGATATTGCGCAAAGTAGTTTTCGATGATGTCAGCAGCCTCTTTACGCGGGATACCCAGGTTTTGCGATAATCCAAATGCCGATTGCCCGTAAATGATGCCAAAGTTTACCGCCTTGGCGTTGCGGCGCTGCGTGCTATCTACATCTTCCAACGCTACGCCATATACTTTGGCGGCGGTTGCGGTGTGGATATCAATATTATCAATAAAGGCCTGGCGCATGTTGGGGTCCTTACTGATCTCGGCAATAATGCGCAGTTCTATCTGCGAATAATCGGCAGATACAATGCTATGGTTGGCATCCCTCGGGATAAAAGCCTTCCTCACCTCGCGACCGCGTTCGGTACGGATAGGGATATTCTGCAGGTTGGGGTTATTGGAGCTTAAACGCCCGGTTGCCGCCACCGCCTGGTTATAGCTGGTATGGATGCGGCCGGTTTTAGGGTTCACCATAGTTGGCAGGGCATCTACATAAGTAGATTTCAGCTTCTGCAGTTGACGGAAATCCAGAATATCTCTTACGATATCACTTTTGGCAGCCAGTGAGAGCAATACATCTTCGCCGGTTTGGTACTGGCCGGTTTTCGTTTTTTTGGCTTTTGGATCAAGCATCAATTTCTCAAACAGCACCTCGCCCAGTTGCTTTGGCGATGCAATGTTGAAACGTACGCCTGCTTTTTCAAAAACCACCTTTTCCAGCTTGGCTATATCTGTTTCCAGTTCTTTGGAGAATTCCCTTAGCGTATCATGGTCTATCCGTACGCCTTCGTGCTCCACATCGGCCAGTACATATATCAACGGGTTCTCAATTTCGTGCAGTAGTTTTTCGGCACCTACTTCTTTAATCTTCGGCTCAAAGATATCTTTAAGCTGCAGGGTAACATCGGCATCTTCGGCGGCGTATTCTTTTATCTTTTCAAGCTCTACATCGCGCATGTTGCCCTGGTTTTTCCCTTTGGGACCAATTAGTTCGGTAATAGAAACCGGCTTATAATTCAGGTAATTCTCCGACAGGATATCCATGTTATGGCGGGTATCCGGGTCTATAACGTAATGGGCCATCATGGTATCAAACAGGTCGCCTTTTATTTCCACGTCGTACCACTTCAGCATCAGGATATCAAACTTCAGGTTTTGCCCTATTTTACTGATGCCGGCATCTTCAAACACCGGCTTAAACTCGGCCACAATCTTTTTGGTTTCCTCCTCATCTACAGGTACCGGCACGTACCAGCCATGGTTATGTTTTATAGCGAAGGATAAGCCAACCAATTCGCAATGATTGGCATCGGTACCTGTGGTTTCAGTATCAAAGCAAATGCTCTTTTGTGCTTTTAATTCTGCTATCAGTTCGGCACGTTTCTCAAAAGTATCGGCCAGGATATATTCATGCGGAACACTGTTGATATCCTTTGCTTCCGGCTGTGCGGGCGCTTCATAAATATCCTGCGTTTCTACGGTAAGCGTAGTACGCCCGCCGGCAACCGGGTTACCAAACAGGTCGGTTTGTACAGATACGGCGCGGGTTTCGGTAATGCTAAAATCATCGCCAAACACACGGCGCCCCAGCGTACGAAACTCCAGTTCGGCAAAAAGCGGCTCCAACAGGTCTTTACTCGGGGCGCACATTTCCAGTCCGGCTTCATCCAATTCAACGGGTACGTTTAAAAGGATAGTAGCCAGTTTTTTGGAGAGCAAGCCCTGTTCGGCAAAGTTCTCTACATTTTCGCGCTGTTTGCCTTTCAGCTCGTGGCTATGGGCAATAATGTTCTCCATCGAACCGTATTGCTTAATCAGTGCTTTGGCCGTTTTTTCGCCTATGCCGGGGATCCCGGGGATATTATCTACCGCATCGCCCCAAAGGCCAAGGATATCAATTACCTGCTCGGGGCGTTCTATTTCCCACTTGGCAAGCACTTCCTTTACACCCAAGATCTCCATATCGTTACCCATACGGGCAGGTTTGTAAATGCGGATGTTATCAGATACCAGCTGTGCAAAATCTTTATCAGGCGTCATACAATAAACCTGGTAACCTTTCTGCTCGGCTTTTTTGGCCAGGGTGCCAATAATATCGTCGGCCTCGTAACCATCGCTGGTGATGAGCGGGATGTTGAAACCTAATACTACTTTAAATATATAAGGCAGGGCCTTGGAAAGGTCCTCGGGCATGGCTTCGCGGTGAGCTTTATAATCGGCAAAGTCGGTATGGCGTTCGGTGGGTGCATCGGTATCAAAAACCACGGCCATGTGGGTAGGTTTTTCTTTCTTTAAAACATCCAGCAGGGTGTTGGTAAAACCCATTACGGCCGATGTGTTAAAACCGCTTGACGTAAAACGCGGGGTTTTACTTAATGCAAAATGCGCCCGGTAAATAAGGGCCATACCATCCAATAGAAAAAGCTTCTTCATAATAGTTTGATTGCACCGATTGAAGATGATTTCACCGGTTGATGATTTCACAGATCAGTACATGTTTTCAAAAATACAATTAATGTTTCCGATCAGCCAAAATCTGACAGATCATTTTTGCTAACCGCCCGCACACCGCTACCTAAAGCTACATTCCATTGTATGATCGTTCACCATGCCCGTGGCCTGCATGTAGGCATAGCAAATGGTACTGCCAAAGAATTTAAAGCCGCGTTTTTTCATATCCTTGCTGATGGCATCAGATTCTGGCGAGGTTGCCTGCAGGCCATTCTGCAGGTGGTTATCAATAGGTTTATGATCGGGCATAAAGCTGTACAGGTAGTTGTTGAACGAGCCAAACTCCTTTTGCAACTCAATAAACAGCTGCGCATTTTTAATGGCCGAATTTACTTTAAGCTTATTGCGGATGATGCCTGCATCGTTTAACAAACGCTCCTTATCGGCATCGGTAAACGCAGCAACCTTTACTACATCAAAATTGGCGAAAGCTTTGCGGTAATTTTCGCGTCGGCGCAAGATGGTGATCCAGCTAAGGCCGGCCTGGGCAGCTTCAAGGGTTAAAAACTCAAAGTGTACCTGGTCGTCATGCGTGGTTTTGCCCCATTCTTTATCATGGTATTCCACATATAGCGGGTCGGTTCCGCACCAGTTGCAACGTACTAAATCTGAAGTCGAAAGTCTTGAGTCTGAAGTCATATTTTATTTAAATTTTTCGGATTATTAATCATGTATATAAGCAAATAAGTGATCTCTTCACTTTGCTTGTTCAGGTCATTGTACTTTTCTCTGTCGATATAATTACATGCTAACGATGCATCCAGCCAAGCTTGTGTTTCACCATTTCCATATCTGCATAGGTTAGTTTGCTAACAAAATGATTTGTATATCTTCTTTTCTTATAAGCTTCGGCTATTGAACTGAATACTGATCTCGAAGATCGCCTTATCTGGTCAATTAAGCTATATGTTTCTTCTTTTGGAGCGAATGCCTTTTTATAAGCAATTAAATCTCGAAATGAACTCATGGCGTAAGGTTAGATTATAAATCTAAAGTCGACATCTATTTTTACATTTAAAAGACTTGGGACTTTAGACTTGAGACTCCAAACTTAATTCATCCCAATATTCCACTGCCCTGCGATAATGCGGTATTACAATGGAGCCGCCTACCAGGTTGGCTATCATAAATACCTCGTTCATTTCATCGTGCTTTACGCCCGCTTCGTGGCATTTGCCCAAGTGATACTTTATACAATCATCACAGCGCAGCACCATAGATGCTACCAGGCCCAGCATCTCCTTGGTTTTTACATCCAGCGCACCATCGGCGTAAGTTGTGGTATCCAACGCGAAAAACCGCTTGATGTTGGTATTGGCGGTTTCCATTATCCTGTCGTTCATTTTGGTACGATAGGCTTCAAAATCGTTTATTAATTGTCCCATTGGTATTGTATTATTATTTATTATGGTTCTAGCGATTAAGTATTAGGTTAGCAAACCTAATTTTTATACATGAAACTTTTACTAAAATTGTTAGTTTTATTTTTACTTACACCGCTATTTTTACAGGCACAAAACAATTACAAACCAGGTTATATAATAGGTTTAAAAAACGATACCCTTAAAGGATCAATAGAATACCGGGCCGACAACAACAACCCCGACCATTTCCTTTTTATAAAAGCAGGAAGCACCTCGCCCGAAGAATATTCCAATCAAAATACCACAGCGGTTTCCATTTACAATTTAGACCACTTTGAGCGGTTTACAACCACCGTAAGCAGCGCCTCTATTACCCCCGGTACGTTAGCGCTTAGATTAGATAGCAGCTACCAACTAAAACTGTTTTTTTAAGGCTGATTACTGCAGGAAATAACCTTTCCTTGTACTCATTTACAGATAAGCTAAAAACCCGGTTCTATATTTTAGATGTTAAGAACAATATACTCACCGAATTGAATTACTATGTGTATTTGGATGAGTATAACAAAGCAACTAATGTTAAAAAATTCCAGAGGCAACTCTATTACTTCGCCGCAAAATATAAAACCGAAGATGATGGCCTGCAGGCAAGGATAAACCGGGCAGAGTATAATCAAAGCGCCCTGATTGATGTTATTGGCAGAATAAACGGCACTACCGGGCAAACGCCCATCGCTCAGGGGCTGAAGCCATCGCTGCGTTACTTTGTGGGCGCCGGTTATAAATACAATAGATTGGTATTTGCAGGGCGGGCAGACCTGTTAGCCGAAGGGCATAAAAAAGGCAGCAGTTCGCCAGCAATTGCCGCTGGTATAGATTATGTAATTAACCAGCAAACCCAAAGAGTTATACTGCGCGCAGAACTGGTTTATTCGAGCGGAAGCTACAATTTTTTAAGAAGTGCCAAAACTGATTATGAGGATGCAAGCCTAAGCTTTAAACAGCACGACATTGCCTTGGTGCCGCAAGTTGTTTATAACTTTTATTCAACAAATAACTTCAGTGCTTTTTTGAGCGCCGGGCTGGCGGTTCATTTCTCTTCCTACAGCGATAACAATTACACAGTTTATGACAGCACTTTTGGAAATAGGGATTATCTTGAAAAGCTTGTCGCTTTCGGATATCTCGATATACTTGGAAGGCTGATCGTTTTTCCGGGCTGGGAAATAGTTCCTTGTGGTATCAATGGAAATAGGCTTATCTCCATGCATAAAGTACTTGGCAATCATTTTATACCAGGGGCTTTGCCCCTGCGAGCTAACCAGCTTTGTATTTTCTGATGTTAGGCTTTGCAATTGGTTTATCAGTTCCATAAAAGCAGCAATATATCCGTTCGTAATAACAACCTTCTCATTGGCATCGAATTCCCTGGCTTGTTTTAATTGGGCTTCCAGTTCTGCAATCCGCTGCTTTAGCTGGGCGATTAATTTGTCCTTTTCGCCGATAACTGACTCCAGTGGTTCAACCTTGTGCCATTGGCCGATTGATTTCAGGAATTCTAAAAACGATTCGAGCTTCCGCGTTTGAACAAGCGCGGCTACATATTTGGATGAGAATGGATCCTGCCGCTTGAGGTGTCGAATGCGGTGGATCACTATATCATACACGTGATTAAAAAATGCCTCTTCTTTTCCTAGGTTGGCTTTCAGGTAAAAGTTTAACTGGTAATCGTAAAACTCGCTGTATTTCGCCAGTTCTATCTCATAAATCTTCAATAGGAAAAAGTTGTCTTCTAACTTTCTGGTACTGAATAAGGGCCTGCCAATATCATATTGGTGAGGAGAAAAATCGAAGGGATTGCGGAACTTGAAGTGGTTATTCTATATCGGCATCTCAGAGCGTATTTACTTGACAACGTTATAAGTGGGCGTATGGTTTACTTAGGTTTCATCAATCTGAGCCTTTGCATATAATCCACCCACTACAAGGCAGACCGCAATTCTTTATTTATTCTACTGAACATATGCAAATGGAGTGAGCTTCCGTGATAAACGATGTTCGATCCTGGTTCAGGCTAATATTGTCCGAGCCCACACTGGACAGATCTCGAACTATTTCTTAGAGGATTTGCGTAAGATGGCGTTTTAAATACTTCAAGCGAGAGAAAGTTTCAATACTTCCAAACCCTTTAAAGGAATTTCAAAGACACCACACTCGAACTTTTTACCTTAGTAAAAGTAAAGAAGCAAATAAATTGCTAAACACAGTTTAATTCTGTCAATTGCCGGAAGTGATCGTAGATAACTACTTAGCAAATGGTTTGAATGGGGTTGGGCCTTAAATGAAATTATATTACATATTAAGATACGTTGACTTGCATTACAATTGCTTTCAGTTGGCTTTTCTATAATTAATATTTTAGATTAGACTGTAGATTGCAGAAATAATAAAAACTTTACGGTTACAATAATTACAAATGATTCACCTGGTTAGTAAGCTGGGAGGTAGTTCAACTTGGTAATCTAAGTAAATTACCGCAATGCCATAGTATCGCTTACTTTACTGTGTTAGTATAGCTGGCACACCCAATGCCGCTCTATAAGTGATCAAGAACGGCGCCCGCAGCTACTGCTCAGGAATATTCTCCAAAGAACTCCTTGCTGCTATCATTGCCATTCATGTTAAAGGCATCTACTACAACGAACTTCTCTCCGGCTAAAACTCAAAAAGGTAGGGTTTAATATTCTATGAATTAAAACTGGTATTTATAATTTTAGACTAACTAATGCACTATTCGTTCATACAACTACTTGAACGCAGGTTTGCAGCAATCAATTCAAAACGTCATTGAGTGAGAATTGCATAGTGATTGTTAACCTCGGCAATGTAATTGTGCTGAAAAGTATCTTCAATCTTTGCTCGAGTCATTTTAAAGTACAAATCGGGAACTTTAGCTAATTCACCTCTGGTTATTCCAATTTCGTCTTGGATGTCGCGCAAATCGTAAATATCAAATTGTTTTTCTCGCAGTATGATTTCATCAAGCAGGAATGAAAGCTCTTTTCGTTTTTTTACTACTGTATTGTGGCCTCTAATCTGATTTATAAAACAAGTATAAAATGGTGCAATTGCTAGTGATATTGTAAAGCCGGTGGAGGTTTTGACATCCTTGTAGAGCAAGAAAAAAAGTAATAATATAGAATATACAATAATAGTGACGATAAGTAATTGGGAATATTTCTTGCGCAATTCAATACCCCAGCCAACATTCATCTTTTGACACACTGCGATTTTAACCAAATCTGGAACCTTATCTGACAGATTAATTGGGTACCAGTCTTTTGTCTTGTTATCATGGACGTGTTTTTTTACGTAAGCATCTGCCAAAATTTCCACCTCCATTTGATCAGGTAGTTTAGAGGTTTTACGAATAGGTAAGCCCAATACTGCCATATCGAAGGCTTCTTTTAAAATCGAACCCAAGTCAGTATTAGCATGAAGGTTGTTATACATTATTTCTACAAGCAAAGTAACTATGAAAGAAATACCGAGCAAAACAGCTTGGACAACCTCATTGTTGAAGTAAGTATAAGCAAATGGGTAAGCTATAGCCAAAAACAGAAAAAAAAAGCCAATAACATTATCCCCTTTTTTTGCGTGGCTATATGCCTGTAGAGAAGCTTGAAGAAGTTTTAAATTTGCTGGATAGTTCTGTTTTTCGGCTATTGAATTAGGCATTTTAAATTTTTTGAAAATATTCCGGTCTGAATTTCAACATAGCAGTTTTACCACGCTTGTCGAAAATTTCTTTTATTAGCAGATGGTATTTTTCAGGTCCGAACAGAAAATAACAAGTGAAAATATTTGCTTTAAATAAGGTTGAAACCGCGAAACTTGCGAATGAATAATAATATTCCAGCAACAATCTCAATAACGGTAAAATACTGGTAATATGTTTATTTGAAAGATAGTTATCAAGGTCTGTTTTTTCAATATTGAAATATCTGAATTTTTTGTAAGCGATAAGCTGACTATTCCACTTATTAAGCCAAGCTGCAGATTTGGACTTATCGAAACCTAAATTTTCTAATTTTGCAATGCAATAACGAACAACAGAATCTAAATTGTTAAACAATTTAAAGCTATCGAACTTTGTTCCATCTAACCATCCCAAGCCAGTGATAAGAGATGTCTCTAAAGGCTTTAATTGGATTAAATTATCTGCAGAAGTCACTGTTTTTAAATATTCAATGTAAGCAAACACTTCAGTTAGATAACGACCATGCTCAACAAAATTCATTTCCTCGGGCAGCGCAAGTACTTTATCTTCTTTCGTTAGCCCCTCATTTCGATATCTTTTCTTTAGTAATTTTAACTTTGTTTGAAGATAAGGAATAATTTCACGTTGGTGTTCTGCCAACTTTTCGTTAGTGACAGGAAAATTGTCAGCAAGGAAACGCCAGTCGTATAATTGTTCAAATGATAATGATTTGTCCTTTAGAATCCCCCTAATAAAACCTAGCGATTCTTCACATTCATAGTCAAAGAGGGAATAACCTGATGGATGTAACCGAATACCTTTTCCCCCTGAAAACTCTGACACACGTTTTACATCTGAGACTGAAATAGGTGATATAAACTCGTAGCATGGGTTAGTGGTAGACTCGCCAGCTTCAGCAAACGCGTACCATGGCAAATGAGCTAAAACACCGAACCGCCTAAGGATCAACATCTGAATAGGTCCTCGACAAGCGAGACTATAAACTTTGGAATTCGTCCTCGTAATTCCGGTTTTGAATTTGTGCAATGAAAACGTAATGCCACTTTTGTCATTTTTCCCACGTAAGTGCATCTTGTCCGGTTCGGTCAAAGAGACAATGTCACATTTAGACACTCTTCCATTAATACTAACAACTTCAATATAGCCGCCTTTAATAAAACGGTATTCTCCTTTCGGTTTAGATTTAAGCTCCTGAAACAACTCATTTATCAGAATACCGACACGATTAAACGGAGTGCTGTCGAGTTCTTTAAAGCCACCCATGCGTTGTACAAGAAAAGAGCGTCGAAGTGTTTTTTCGTAAATTAAACCGATAACACTAGCGTAAAGACTGGCATGCCATGGATTTTTTTTTCGATTTTTTATTTTACTCGCCAAAGAAATTAATTCTTTGAAACGGTCTGATATTATCGATAGTTTCTCCTCTTTAAGATAGCCTTTCAGCTGGTCGGTAAAGTTTGCACTAATTTCTTCAAACTGAACTTGATAGTTATTATAATTTAGCATTTCTGCTGGATAGTGCTCCATTCGCCAAACGTGATCTTTAGATTTCGATTCCGTGCCAGGTGTATATATCCATTTAGTCAAAGGGAAACTTAAGCGAGAAATATATTTTCTATGTTGTTTAATTTTGGAAATATGAGGCTTGTCATTTAATAAAATCGTTATATCAGGCTGACTATCGTGCACTCCTGAAAAAATTCCGGCAGCAAAATCTATATTAAATATTGATGAGCCTTCTACAAGTATGATCATTTCAACCAAAGATTTTGTATGAATATTCGGAGAATATCGAACTGAGCACGGTTAGAGTCAAAATTATTAACGAAAATGCTATCAAATTCAGCTCTTCTTTTGTTCACAAAGTAACTGTCTTCATGGTAATAACCATTAGTAAGCCCCAACAATTCCTTGAATTTATCACTCTCCAGTGCGCTTGTTTGGTAGATTTCGGACACAGAAATAAAGCCTGTTTTTATACACAGCAATTTAAGCTTTCCAGAGGCATTTTCAGCCTCTAATGCATTAATTTTTTTGATGACGTCAGTTTTGAATTTATTACGTTTCTCAACCGGAATAATGCGGTTAAGCTTATTAATATAACGTTGAGAATTACGTATGATAAAACAAATATCTGTTTGATCTTCGTTTAAGGATTGAAATACAGTTTGGCATACGTTTTTATCATAGTTCGGCATTTTTACGTTTTGCTTCATGTAATCGGCCTCTCGCAGTTTAAAAACCCATTCGGGGTGAAGGAAAGAGGGCCCTTCTGTTACTGCTCGATAATAATTAGGACTAACAGATAAGCATTTTATAGCCTGTTCAAAGTATTCGACACGATTAGGAAGTTCCTTTGTGAATTTTTTTGATTTCGGAGATGCTGATCGCCAAACTTGTGTGATTGTTTTCTTTATCTCATTTAGCTTTACTTGATCATCGATTGCATCTGTTAATTCACTGTCAATTTTTTCCAACCATTCGTTTCTTACATTCGATCTGCCATCAATAGTCTGGTTGTAATGGGAGTCTCTTATAAACGTTCCCATCTCATCTAACGATGCAGTTAAGCGATTAAAGTTTTTCAAATAACTTGATAAATATTGATTATCCTGATCATATGGATACCTAGTGGCATGACTCACCTCGCTCCAAGCCTCTTCAAATAACGTTCTGACTTGAAACTCACAGCGTATCGGAGTTTCCATATTTTCGGCAAGTAATACGGAATAATGGATGGATCGATAACCGTCCGCATCTTTTTTTATTGTTATATCACGTTCATTTAATTCCCGAATGAAATGTTCATCTTCATCATCTGCATGGTAGGCAAAACAATCTATTATAGGTCGCATATATTTACCTATTGAGTCGTGAATCTCCTTCCAATCATCTTTAAATACATGGAGCAGACGTATTCCAACTAAATCTTCAATTCTATCTTTGTAATTTTCGCGGGTAACCAACTTGTTGTTTTTGTTACGAATCTTTTCCCTAATTATCTTTTCGATTAGATGTTCTGGATCTTTTAATCTATATCGAACAGAATGTATTTTATGACAATGTCGGGATATTATAAAGGCTTTAGTAGCAGCGGATTGAAGTATCTCAGCAGTGTCCACCAATGTTTTGTAATCCTTATAAATCTCCAGTAGTTCATTCCAGTCAAGATCCTCATTATATTCAAACTCTTTTGCCAATATGTAATACTTCTTAAAGAATTCCTCTTGGTTCTCAATCAATGCCCGTGACATAAAATAACGATATAAGGTTGGTTAGCTGCTAGTGCAATGTTAATTTTTGTAAATTAATAAATTTTCGAATAAGGGTGAAATATTTATAAGTGAAGTCAACCAAAATATAACTCACATATCTTGGTTGGTTCAGGCGGAAGGCAATAAAATTGTACAGGTTGAACGTACCTGGAAATCAGGTGACGTTATCGAACTACTGCTCCCAATGCATATTTTTAAAACTAAGTGGTATGAAAATTTCATGGCCATCGAGCGCGGCCCGATCACTTATGCTTTAAAAATAGGTGAGCAATTTAAGAAGATAGAAAATACGAAGGATGCAGCTGTTTATGGTGCATCATATACCGAAGTGCAACCTACAACACCATGGAATTACGGCTTATATGATGTGAGTGACGATAAACTGAATGATTATTTCAAAGCGGAAAACACCGGTAAAAACACATTGTACCCATGGAACCAGGAGAATGCACCAATTATAATCAAAACTAAAGGCAGGCGGATCCCGTCATGGAAACTTTATGATGATATGGCAGGCCCGCACCCCTACAGCCACATCTATGGACTGGAAAGCGAAAAGCAAGAAGAGGAGATCACCTTAGTTCCATACGGTTGTACAACCTTACGAATTACTCAGTTTCCATTGATCGGAAAGAAGTAATAATTGAGAATGGAAAGGTTCCGCAAAGTTTTTACTTATTAATAACTTTATTGTTATCTATGATTCAAAATTGTAAAAAAAAGGAGCGGGAGGGATTCGTACTTAGTTATAAACTGACTGATTTTCAATGTAAATATCAAGTCTTGTAATTTAGGTATCTAATAGGTCACCGTTAGGAAAATTACCTTTATCAATACGAAATAGCCATGTATAATAAGTGCTGATGAACGATTTGGTTCCAAGGCAAGAGGCCACAGGATAATATTTATACCTTGTAGTTCTTTCATAATCAATGTCTTATTTCAGCTGTTCTTTAATACTAACTACCATACTTATCAGCTGCTGACGCATTGCAATTGTATAGATAACTATTTCGATGCAATTTCAAAATTTGAAGAGATAATTTGATATCACAATCGAAGTAATAAGAATGATAATTATATTTACCTCTCATGATTGCACCCAATAACATACATCCCACAAAGAACTGGCAGGGCTTCGAAATGCTTTGCCTGAAGCGCCTAACAAAGATCAATGAAAAAATATACTCCCCCAAATTTTGAAAGCTTCAGAGAATTTTATGAATGTCATGTTAAGCCTATTAAATTAAAAAATCCTGACTTCTTTAGGCTTGATGGCAGAACAACGGGCGGTAGCCGTTGGCCAAATGCATTCTTTAAATATGAGGTACAACTTTGGAAGGTTGATGAAGATACACGAATTGACAAACTTGATGAAGCTTATCGACAATTGACTGAAAGCCAAGATCCGTTTCTCATAACTTCTACTGCCGGCAACAAGAATAAATGCCTACTTATAAAAGGTGAACCAATCAGGCCAAGATTTTTTTATGTTTAGTTAGCGTAAGTAAATAATTGTGGTCTTAAATCTGGTGCATGTCAAAAGACAAAACAGTTAACTTGTCCAAGAATCAAATAGCAATAAAAAAACACACTTTAAATAAGATAGATCCATAGCGATTCCCTAACAGCTTGAACAAACTAATCCATGTTAATCATGCTGTAGTAAATTTTAGTTGGGAACATGGAAAGAATGATTAAGCATGACAGTTCTAAACCCAATCATTAGATTTGATATTGTTGTTAGAATATGAAGGTAATCGCAAGTAGCACATTGCAAAACATAATTCGGAATATTTCTGATTTTGAAGATAAAATGGTTCTTTTTGTTGGAAAAGAAGTAACATGGAGCTCATTATCAAAATCGCATGTTTATTCTTTTGAAGGTGAAGAGCAAATATCCGTAGCTGTAGATGATTTTCTGTATTTCTTAGAAATATATTTAGTCAAAGAAGTGATTGATGTTTGGAAGAGTTGGACAGCCGATAAGCAGCACGGGTTGGCAGAACTTATTGAAGCTGTTATATTTTACGCAGAAAATGATTCCTATAAGCCTTGCCAGTAGTAACATTTTTCTACAGATGTAAATACCAACAGTTTATCGATCTAAACCGTTTCCACATAATTAATGATAAACGTAGGTAGATAGTGGTTGATATAGCCGCTGAACATCCTAGGCAGATTGGAGAGACGCCTTACGGTTATGCAGGCAACAATCCTGTCAACAGAATTGACTCAGATGGGAACTGTTGGCCATGCGACCTTATGGGTCCAACCGCTGGTGTCAGCGCGTACCTACTTTACCAAGAAGCTAAAGAAAGCGTTCGAAGCGTTTTTGGGCTGAGAACCTACTATCAAGGAGCCATCGACAAGGTTAATAATACCATCCACAAGCATGATCCGGGTTATGTCGAAAATGTTCCTGCAAAAGCTCGGGAAGTGCATGACAAAATAATGGATCTGAGGGCCGACATCAAGGCTTACACCGGCCTATTGCAGTGGGGCTCTGCGAACATGACGCTTATGACAACGGTTATGGGAGGGCTGGAAGGTCCTCTTGGAAACAGTCTGGGGACGATAAGGGGACCGGTAGATGGTTATTCACCCATTGTCCTGTTGTCGGGTAAAAGATTCGGGCATGCCTTTAAAACGCACGGCGAGGGGCGCGACCAATTTTCTACTAAAACGCGCAGTGGGATCAGAAATGCTACGGGTCAATTTTTAGACAATCAAGCCGCGGCAAATTTTATTATTGGAAATTCAGCCAATTTGAAAAAAGGACCGATTAACATACCGATGCCGGAGGGGTTTCCAGCGCGAATTGTAAATCCGGACGGCACCTTTTCGACGCCGACTCACATCAGGATGATTCCATCCGGCAAGGGAGTCTGGACAGCCTATCCAGTTAAATTATAACACGAATTATGTATATCACGACGAAAACCATCATTAAAATGAACGCTTTACTTGGCTTTAGTTGGGAAGGCTTTGAACAGGACTGGGCCATTGAGTTTGCTGATTTAAATAGAGTTGAAGAGTTTATTCTGGTAGCACAAACCCAGTCGTTAACGTCGGAGGAAAAGTTTGCGATAATTTCACTTATTTTAGCTTCATATGACAGGCTCTTGGATTCAACTGAGGAAGTGGAGAATCACTTATGGCCTCAAATTGCCCAATTGTTAGATGACAATTTTGAAATTAGCAATGACCTTCTACAGTATTGGGCTCAATGGGAGGATGAGCGTGACGACAATCTGTTCGCGATTACCCCAATGATTAGGGAATACTTAGCGAAACGAACCTGATTTCTGACTAACGTTAACCAAAAGCATGCGCGCAGCTTTAAGATTTCTGGACTGCATTGAAACTGCGACCATATGAGCCTAATTCGCTGACTCGGCGCAACGGCGAATCGATACTTGCATTCAGTGGCGAGAAACTGTAGAAATGACTGCCATTCAACACTTCATTACCTAATATTATAGATCAAATGCGGGTGGTTACCGCTTTTGAGATGGGGCAGCGCAAGTTTTCTTCGGAACACGATTTGCGTTTATTTACGGTAACGGATAGCCTAGTCCTTCGCCTTCATTGGCATCTTGCCATTTCCAAACCTGTAAATTAACCGGCTGTATAAAATGTATGCCGTTGCCTGCGGCCCGGGCTATTCATTGCAATCTTTTTCAAAGTATTTCCATTAATATCCCTAACTGAACAGGGCGCCGACTTTCGCTGTGCTGCAAGACCGCTTCAGAGTAGTTGCGAAAAGCTTCAAGCAATGCAGCGATTTTTTTAACCACGCTGTGTTCCACTACTCCGGCGTAAGCTTAGCTTGCTTGCCCTAGCATCTCAAATTTTTTTGGCGGAAAGTATTTGTATAGTATCGTTTTCAAATTCCTAGTAGCCATTTAAAATGAATTCGATGATAGCTATTTACCATTGCTTATCTGTAAATTGAACATTCCGGGGATTTAATACGAAATATTGATTGTAACAACTTTGTATTGTCTTTCTGACGATTGCGTATTTAGTTTCCCCATTGATTTGGGCTTTGAAATAGAAAACGCAGTCTAAAAACTGGTCGGCACATTGCTCTGGTTTTACCCACCGTTTGACACAGAGCCTTCCGGTCGCTCCCTGTTCATTCTCAGATATATAGTAATCTACGGCATGGTTGCCGTTGTCATCAAATAAGCTATGCATCGTGATTGGGAAACCAAGGTTATTGATGAAAGTCGCTTTAGCATAACAATTACCATCCAGGTAGTAGTAGCCTTGGCTCAGTGGTTCCATTGCTGGTTTGATCGATGGTGCAATGACTAATGCCGCAGGTTTTTCCAGAGGCGAGGCTTGTAATTGTTGCTTACCAAGCAGGTCTGATAAAGTGAGCGATAGGTCAATGATGCTCAGCGGGAAATCGGCATCCAGGGATCGTGATACTATGGGGTGCTGGCGAAAGCGGGACTCATTATTAACACTTTGTGATAGATATTCCTCCAGTTCAGCAACAGTGATACGCCCGTCAGAAGGGCTCTTATCGGCGGCGCCCTTTAGGCCTTTTAATAAGTAATGGGTGAAAATTCCTGCATGAAGCGCCTCGGATTCCTGGGATTCTTCATATCCTTTAGACGACAGGACATTTAATGTCCCCGGCTGGGCTTTTCCGATGATAGTAGTAAATGCCCGGCTAATCTCCTGGTTCATTTCGCTCGGCGAACCTTTGTAGCCAGAATTATGGGGATAATAACCGGCATGGCATGCATCCAGGTAAACAGCCTTCATTTTTGCAGGGCTGGTTTTGATAATACCGTACAATTGCTCCATCGATACGCCTGTACTGATCGGGTCTTCGTCTTCTGCTTCGTATGGCATTAAATACCCTCCGCCTGCACGGGAAACACCGTGCCCCGAGAAGTAAAAAATGACCACGTCGTTGTCACTTGCCCTGCTGGTAAACAGTTCCGTGGCCGCATTAAGAATTGCGCTACGTGTCGCTTGGGCGCCGGTAAGGAAGACCATGTTTTCAGCAGGTATGGCACCGGCTTGGGGGCTTTTGAGGAAATCCGCGAAAGCCCTCGCATCATCTTCGCAGTATTTCAATTTATTAAGGGACGAGGCTTTGTAATGGCACTCACCAATAACAAGGGCATAAATTTTTACCGGTTGTGCCGCTTCGCTTTTGATTATGCACGTTAGGATCAGCAGGAGTGAAAACAGGGGCTTTTTCATATTAACTTTTGATTTTCTTTAATTTGAGAAAGGAAATAAAAAAACTACGGAACAATAATAGCCCTGTCGTTAGCCCAATAATATTGAGAAGTACGTGGCAGGTTTCGTAAGCTAACCACACAATGAATACAAGGACGATAAGGAAAATATATTCTAAAATAAAATCGATTATTATCATCCACATTTGCAAACTGCGGCGGGAAAGGGTTAACTGCCATCCTGTAAAAATCCTATAGGCTCTCTTTTCTCTTTCCGTAAACTCAGAAAGCCTTTTTCTTTCCTTTTTATCGTAACCGATCAGACAGCCGAATATGATCAAATAACCGAGTAGAAAAAATCCCAGGAGTTGTATAATTAGTAGCCGTATACCTATGGCATGGCCACCTGTATGAAGATTATAGATCATGTTGAGTATGATAGCCGAACCATGAAGATCACCGAAGATCGTGTGGTGCAGGTCATCTGTCCCCTCAAATGTTCCCAACAAAAGAATGTTTTTCTTGCCTTGAGACCTCCTGACTTTTAAAAGGCCTGTTAGTTCGTTTAAATCAAGGTTGTTGAGTGAATAGTAGTTGCCGTTTTTCCGAACGGTAAGCCCGGGGGATAACTCTTGCAATGTATCTTTATCGGCCAATCGTGCTATGCCGTCATTGATATACAAAACCGGCGGGAAGGTGTTCAGGCACCATTGCTTTCTGCTGTTATTTTTTATTTCTTGAAAAATGCCAAGATATTCCCGGCCATGGCGTTTTACTGTATCCATTTTTTGATAGACCAGATAGGCTAAGCTAGCTTCACCGCTGCTAATTAGGGTTTGCGCGTTGAAGCGGCCATCGCTGTTTTCTGCGGTCGTCAGCCCTCTTGCCTTGGCGGGTAATATCCGCGCTATAGAATGCGGTTGCTCATTATCGGAAACAATCAATTTTCCCTTGCGGCCAAAGTCATCAAAAAAAGGAAGGAAGTGATTGATTGAAGTATCACGGTCATCAAAACCTATGTCACAGATGATGAAATCAATGTCATTAATATTGATTTTACACCACTCTAAAAAACGGCGTACCGACTTTCTATTGGTGACCGCTTCAACCGCGCTCAAACCACGCCCGGGCCCGGCGGCAGTTAATAATTGTTTATCGAAGGCATTGTTGATAAGAATAAAATTCTCGCTCAAAAATGCTTTGGCGTCCTCCAGTTTGGGTTGATCTTTCGATGCCAGGAATTTGATTTCCAAATCTACATACCCATTATTCAAATTGCCCGGCGCATTTAAAGCAGAAAGGGACAACACCGTCAAGGTGAATGCAAAAAAGCTGATAAAAGCTATCCTGCGCTTTTTAGAACGCCCAACCAACCAATGATAGATCATAGCCAGTAGTAAAGCGCCAATAGCTATTTCCAGGTTAAAAATAATCATTATTTCAACACACTAAAATTAACGGTTACCCATTCATTTAGTTGCTGGTCTAGAGCCTTGCCATACCGCACATTCAAATAATGCTTGAGTAGGTTCACTACATCAAGGTGGTTATAAGTTGCGTCGCTATTGATAAAAGCATCAGCCAGGGTTTTCAAATGTTTTTTTTCCTCTGGCGATAACATATACAGGCAGCTTTTCAGTAATAGCCTGTTGTCAGAGGCAGTATTTCGGAGTTCGAAAGGATGGTAAGCCCCTAAAGTATTGGAGCCGCTATACATTATCGAAACCTGCTGGCCATGGCCGACAGGAAGCCGCACTTCTTTCAATGGACCTGTAAGGGGAGCCTTCCACCTGATATAGTAATCTGAAACCGGAAAACTGCTGGTGTTAAATAATATTTTCAATTTTAAGGTATCCAGCAAAACTATTGTATCTGGCAACGACCGGAAGCCTTCAGGGGAATCTATCAGTGTAGAGGATGTTCCTTTAGATTCAAAAACCATTTTCCCGTTTACCCCGGGCTGCAATTTCATCGGGTTAAAAATCAGTTCCGTGTGGTTACCCGGACCTTTGTACACGTAAATGGAAATAAAACTTTTTAATTTGGCAACTTGCGGGTAGGCAACTTTCCAAACCGCCGATTCGTCGTTAAGCCCGGCGATCTGCCTGTCTATTTTGGCTTGCAAAATCGGCTGCGCGGGAAATATTTCAATAATATGGGTTTTAGGCACGGCCTGCCCGGAGGTCACGCTAGCCCATAACAACGATAAAACGAAAAAAGATAATATTGTTTTCATGGTTTTAGGCTTGTAAAATCCAAGTCATCGGTCATTATTGTAAGGTTTTTTTCTTTAAATGCGTCGACGGTAGTTAGCAGTTTGCTGTAAGCTAATTTCCCGTCGATCGTGGTCTCGAAAAAAAATGTATATTCTCTTGTAGTGGCATCATTAATGAATTTACTCGACACTTTGATTTTGCCAGACTCAACGATTTGGGCCGGCGGCAACACCAGGTTAAAAGCCTCTATGTTGGGGCCTGTGTAAATACCCCCTCCGGTACGAATAAAGGCAGAGATTTGGTAAATACGTAGTTCGAGATCCGTTTGATTACTGATATTAAGATAACCATAGGTGAAGTCCTTGTCAGCAAAAAGCTTTTTGCTTTTTTTAGGTTTTGCCACCACACGGATATTTTCGCGGGCCTGTTTAAGGATACCGGGGTTTGCTTCAATCAGTTCCTTCAAGCTCTTGTCTACACGAATAACACTCATTGGGAAGTGCGGGTCAAAATGCCCTACAACCTTAGGGTGCTGCCTGTTATTCGTATAGGCCCATATCTTACGTGACAAGTACGCTTCTAAATTGGTAATATCGATAATCCCGCTATTGCCCTCTCTCGCTTCACCTTTTAAACCCTTTAATAGGAAGTTAGTAAAGATACCGTGGCGTAGCGTACTATCTTCGCGGGAATCTTCCGAACCGTTCGAGGACAGGACACCGATAAAACCATTACCTGCGCTATTGAATGAAGAAAGAAAAGCGGCAGACAATTCTGCATTTTGATCAGCTGCAGACCCTTTGGTAATACTGCTTTCAGGAAAAAGCCCGGCATGGCAAGCATCAATAAATACCTCTTTCATTTTCGCCTTACTACTATTGATAAGCTGTAATAATTGCTGCATAGGTATACCTGATACGACCAGCTGTCCTTTTTGGAAGTCTGCAGGTACAAGATAGCCGCTGCCTGGGATATCGCTGCTCATCCCATGCTCGGAAAAATAAAATATTACCAAATCATCCGCGGTAGCTTTGCTAAATACTCTAGCCATTGTCCGCAAGATATTTGCCCTGGTTGCCTGGCTGCCTGTCAGCAACTGGATGTTAGCTAAAGGGACCGAACCTGCTCCCGGGGTCGTTAAATACCTTGAAAATTCTTCTGCGTCCTGTTCGGGGTATTTCAACGGCTCGGCGTCTGCGTCTTTCGCGGAATTAACACCTATAACGACCGCATAAATATGTGGAATATGCTGTTGATGTGTCAAAGTTTGCCCATTGGCACGGCCAGCAATGATGGAGTACAGGAAAAATATGAATACGGTGACCGGTTTCATGATAAAAATTTGGTAACTAAAAATAGCCACTTAATCTGTAAATTCCAAACCTTCCGCTGGAATTTCGCTGTCAGCACATTATACCGCGTTAATCTAAAAACTTAGGTATTTTAGGGGGGTACCTTGAATAAGGTGGCAATCGGCGCTCCGTTTGGGAACGAGGAATAAATTCCAGTTTTCAGACATGTATCATTCCGGTGACTTTCGATAATAGTACTGTTGGTGCTCACTTGAAATCCGAGCGGAAGCAGGACTCGAACTTGACGAATAAAAATTTAAAAAATTCTTTCTCGGTTCCTTTGCTGCTTAAAGATCATGTTTTCTTCAATACTGGAGTTCTATATCAGTACAAGGGAGCAGATGGGTATTATGACCAAGCAAGCGGAAAAAAGATGCGTTGATTCAGAATGTTCGGCAACAGCTTAGTAACCTTTAATGATAAACCATTAATGAAACCAGTATGCATGTGAAGATCACTAAAAGTGAGACGGGTAATAACAAAGGAAGCAGCAGGCAACTGGTGGCTTACCTGGAAAAAGAGAACCGGATTGCAGAGGCACAACATAATGATTTAACAACGCCGGAGTATTGGTTCAATCATGACAGTAACACTATCCAGCCCTATGAGGTACGGCGAAGCATTGATAACAATGTAGCCAAGCTGTCAAAAGATGACGCCAAGTTCTTCATGGTCAATATCAGCCCGAGCAGTAAGGAATTACTTTATTTCAAAGAGCAGTTCGGTGAAGAGAAAGCAAAAGAGTATCTAAAGGCGTACGCAAACGCGGTGATGGATGCTTATGCAAAGAACTTTAAACGTAACGGCGTGAACGGTAACCAGGACCTGGTTTATTTCGGAAAGCTGGAGCAAAACCGGTATTATACGTATAAAGACCTGGAAGTAAGAAAAGGCCTCGCAAAGAAAGGTGACATCAAACCGGGTGAGCAGATGCATGTGCAGGTCATCGTTAGCAGGAAGGATGCAAGCAACACAATTAAACTAAGCCCGCTAAATAATTCAAAGGGAAGCAATGCCGCACACAGCCAAAAGGTAGGACAGTTTGACCGGGTGGCTTTTAAGCAGGCAACGGAAGGTTTGTTTGCTCAGATGTTTGGTTATGAGCGGGACATTAAAGAATCATTTAAATATGCGAACACCTTAAAGCATGGTTCATACGAACAAAGGCATCAGGCAGGCTGCTATTTATTTGTGATCATAATATACAATTATTAGAGGCCTGCTACCTGCTGTACATGGCTTACCGGGAAGAGCCATGGAAAAAGAAAGAAATTACAGAAGAGGTTTTGGAAAAAGGGAAAGAGCGATGGACTTTTTATCCGGATGAACTGTCGGATAAGTTCCAGCGTAACCCGTACCTGTTAGAGGGTGTAAAATAAACTGTGTCAAAGCGTAATTAATTACCTTTAACATAGTTTATTTTACACCCTCCTTTTAAACATAATTTCGAACACATTTACAAGTAACGACACATCAACTTTAAATGCCATTAATTTTCAGCCGTCCTTTAATCCAATAGACAAAATAGTCGAATTATATAATGAAAAAATCACTTTACTAGAGCGCTTGTTGCAAAGCGAACGCGAGAAAATTGAGCTTCTTAAAAACTCAAAATAATAAAGGCCCGTTAAGGGCCTTTTGCTTAAAGTGCTCAAATACCTCTGTTATACCCCTTCTTTTTCTTCTTTCTGCGTTTTAAATCTTCCGGCACCGGCGCTATGTAGATACCCTCATTGCCCAATAAAACATCAAGTAGCCCTTTGCTGTAGCCCTGTTGCTTTTCAAAGCTTATTGATTGCTCCGCAGCTTTGACTTGTTCCCATACCTCTGCTTTCTGTTCATAAGAGCCATTCTTCATTGCATTGGCATAGTTAAATGATTCTTTGACCTCCCTTTCATAGCCAAACATACTATCGAATAAAGTTTCCGTTGCCTGCTTAAATGCAACCCGGTCAAACTGCCCCACCTTCTGGCTGTGCGCGGCATTTTTCCCTTTAGAATTATTGAGCGGGCTTAGCTTAATACTATTGCTTGCATCCTTCCGGCTGACAATGACCTGTACATGCACCTGCTCGCCCGGTTTCTTATCCCCTTTCTTGGCCAGCCCTTTCCGAACTTCCAAATCTTTGTAAGTGTAATAACGGTTCTGCTCCACCTTGCCGAAATAAACCAGGTCCTGGTTGCTGTTGATACCATTGCGCTTGAAGTTTTTGGCATAAGTATCCATTACCGCGTTGGCGTATGCCTTTAGATGTTGTTGGGGTTTTTCCTCACCGAACCGTTCTTTCAAAAAGACCAATTCCTTACTGCTCGGGCTGATATTGACGAGAAAGAATTTGGCTTCATCTTTCGATAGCTTGGCAACATTGTTATCAATCGTTTGACGTGCTTCGTAGAACTGTATCTTATCGCCGCTCTGGTTAAACCAATATTCCTGGTTAATGTTATTATTCTCTGATAATTGGAGAGCCGGTTTTCCTTTTCCAGGTAGGCGACCAATTGGCTGCTGCTACCTTTGTTGTTGCCTGTTTCGCTTTTACTGATATTGATGTGCATAGCTCTTGGATGAATAGTTACTTTGATAGATTGTTACATTTATAGGTAGCTACATTAGTATATTGATAGTGTCTTGTCCTGAAATAGGTTTACAGTTTTGAGTGATTTAAAACAACAAAATCATGAAAATTGTAAAGCGCTATTCGGACGATTTCAAGCGTGAAATAGTCGAACTTTATCTAACATCCGATCTCACTCAACAGGCAATTGCGGACAAATTTGGTATCGCAACGCATGCCTCAATTCAACAATGGGTTCGTAAATTTGGCGGAGAATTCAGAACAGCTGTCATGAATACCCCTCCTCAAAACCCCAAATCGGATCTGCCGGACACGCCGGAAGGCATGGCACGTCGTATTAGAGAACTGGAAGAGGCCCTCGAAAGAGAGCGCCTGACAAACCTGGCTACAAACAAGATGATCGATGTTGCTGAGCGTGACCTGAACATCTCCATCAGAAAAAAGTCTGGAGCCAAACAGTCAAAGAAATAAAGGAACAATGTCCGGAGCTCAGTATTGATAAGCTCTGTGGATTGTTTGGCTTTACCAGACAGGCCTATTACCAGTTACAGAAATACGAATATAAATGCCGCGCACAATCGCAGATCGTGCTTGAAATGGTGCTCAATGAACGCAGCAGTTTACCTGGCATTGGCGGGCGTAAGTTGCTTAATATGATCAGTATGCCGATGAAAAGAGAAAATATACAGATCGGTCGGGACGCTTTTTTCGATTTATTGAGGGAAAACCATCTTCTGGTTCGCCATCGAAAAACGAAGGTAGTAACAACCGATTCAAGACACCGGTATCGCAGGTATCCTAATCTGATACGCGATATCCTGTTGACACGTCCGCACCAGCTATGGGTAAGTGATATCACTTACATTGCAACCAGTGAGGGGTATTTATACTTATCGCTGATCACAGACGCTTATTCCCGCAAAATAGTTGGATGGAATCTATCCCACAAGCTGGATGCTGATAGTGCTGTATATGCTTTAGAAATGGCTCTTTTAGGCTTACCTGATAACAAAGCGGACAATCTTATTCATCATTCGGACCGTGGCGTTCAATACTGCTGTGATAAGTACATTGCTAAACTTAGATCTAATGATATCAGCATTAGTATGACTGAGAATGGAGATCCGTTAGAAAATGCAATAGCAGAGCGGGTAAATGGCACTTTGAAGACCGAATGGCTTAATAAAACCTCGCCGGGTACCAAGAAAGAAACTGCTTTACGCTTATCAGGTATCATTGATGCCTACAATACCCGAAGGCCACACCTGAGTATTAACATGCTTACACCCGAAGCAGCTCACTCCGGTGAAGGAGAGCTGACCAGGCAATGGAAGAACTATTGGAAAGAAAAACATAATAAGATCTCTTGTGATGAATAATGTGAATTGTTTACTTTGGATTATCAAAGTCCGGTTTGTAAAGCCTGACAAGGATTATGGCTGATAGTTGGTTAAGGTCTTTTAGGACTTTCTACATTTGGACTGTAAACCCTAATCAGGACTACATCATTATTGTAAAGAACATATCGTATTAACAGCTCCCAACTGTAAAGACTTTTTAGGACGAGACATAG
>Ga0247812_10000296_pt1 | contig 41779 bp, 37 predicted proteins | sample UWRJL149409B1_FD_178011 | JGI IMG/M metagenome (GOLD analysis project Ga0247812, IMG submission 178011) | Plant litter microbial communities from Arlington Agricultural Research Station in Wisconsin, United States - UWRJ-L149-409B-1 | ecosystem: Environmental > Terrestrial > Plant litter >...
GAAAAGGCCACGGAAACGGAAAGCATTAAACTTTTATTGCTGCAATTGAAAACCGACGAGAGTCGGTTTTATTTTTTAATGTTAAGAGGGAGGAGTTTGTCTACACAATAGCTAATACGAATTGGCTAAAAGAACCCAACACATTATTTTTGGCTTACAACAGAGATTACCATAGGTATATCATTACTCAAAATACCATTGAAGTTAATTAAATCTTTTAGCATACTTTCAAATATTGCCACTGCAACATTGCTTTTAAAGATGCTTACTAAGTTAAAAAAATAACACGAGTTTTCTTATTTTAGGGTGCTTACAAAATATACCTACGAAGCGGTAAAATATTAAATAACATTTAGGAATAGCTATAGCCTTGAAATTTTAAAACAATCAATATTTGATATGCAAATAACAGATTTTTAAACTTTTGCCATCGTAATCGGCTTTATCGGCTGTGTTAATAATATCAAAGTTTAATGAATAAATTGGTGCGCTTGGTAACGAGTTGTTTGTACTGCTGTTTTAAGTCGTCTTGTAAAAAAGAAATATCAATAAGCGCGACAGCACGAGGAAGCCATAGACCTAATCTTTTGTATACGTAATTAATCTGTCGGGGAGTTAATTGTAAAATTTCTGCAAATCTGTCAAAATAAACTTTATTAAAGTTTCTCTTTTTTCCTCCAAATAATAAGGCAGTATCTTCATCGTCTTTTGGTAAAATTATTTTTACATTCAATAAATCATAAGAAGGCGATAAAACCCAGCCAATATCTGAAAGCCACATGGAGAAATTTTTTAAATGCATATCGTTATTTCCGATAATAAAATTGAATAGTGTAAGTTCAAAGAAGCGTAATTTATCGAGTAACGTATTTGCAGACAATGCTCCGATATTTTTTCCAAGCATCTCCATTGTTCCCAAGTATTTATCTCCTAATTCTAAAATCTGCAGAAAATCAATCATATGTATTTTGGAACTGTCATTTCTTCGGTCAATCCGCTTGGTAATATAACATAATTCACCCGATGCCAGACGGATCATATTTGACGGCACAGCATCAATTTTAAACAGTTCAGCCAATTTCATGGAAAGATGCTCATTTTCGGGCATCTGATTAAATTGTTGGTTTTGAGGTTTTAAAATGTAATTTCCTTCTAATGCGTCCATAATGGTTAGACGTCCGTTATGCCCGTTTTCTAACATTGATTTAACCCATCCCAATGATAATTTAGGCTGGACGCCTGGAACAGATACAGATAATTCAACAGCCGCTTTAGCTAATTTTTCCATCTCTTCTAATTTGTATGGTAGAATAGGAGGATGGATGGTGCCGTAAAATGCAAGACTGCATTTCGGATGATAATCGATTTGATTATCATCTAGTTCTTTGTAGCAATACAGACATTTAGCCATTTTGATTTTCTTTAAAAGGGTGAACACTCACAGCGCCTATGGCATTCTGGCAGCAGGCTAAAAGAAGTCCCATGCGGTCATTTTTATTTATTTTCCAGCTTTCATATGCTATATTTAAAAGCCAGCCTTCCGGAATTAAACCATCAAAAAAAGGAAATAATCTTTTGCTTATGTAGGGGTGCTGGCGTACAGGCATATCAAAAGTTATGAATAACCCTTGGTGGTTGGCAATATAATCTTCATCATAAGTAAAAACATATTCCCCATCATCTGACTCGGTTAAAATTCCCGCTTTGATAGAATTATATTTTATGATCGCTTGTCGCATAGTTATTTTCTGCTATGGGTGCTAAAATATGTCCGAACATATGTAATACCTGATTTACTTTAGCTAGGCTTAGATTTTCTTTTCCCTGTTCTATTTTGCGAATTACAGTCAATGCTACACCTGCTCTCAGTGCAAACTCTTCCTGGGTAAGTCCTGTGTGTTTTCGTCTCTTCTTTACGAAATCTGCTATTGCATTCATTTTTATATGTTTTGGAATATAAAAGTAACGAAAAAAATATAATTATATGTTTTTAAGTATAAAAATATTAAAAGTAGTATAATTATACGTTTTTAGATATAAAAATGTTTTAAAACAAATAATATATTCATCTGAATATAACATGATCTATTATTGTCATTATATGCAATTAAATATAATTACTGATAATATACATATTTTCTCGGTTGCGAGAGGCGTTTTATTGGCAGTAAGTATGATTATCATGTTTTTACTACAAATAAAGCCAATTATCCAAAAGGTTACAATCCGGGCCATCAGAAAACGAACGGAATGCCACCAGGATTGGCTAAAAAAGCTTCCGGTGGCGCGTCTCACGGCAATGGCGGTGGAAAAAATAAAGGCAATGGTAAAGGAAAAGGCCACGGAAACGGAAAGCATTAAACTTTTATTGCTGCAATTGAAAACCGACGAGAGTCGGTTTTATTTTTTAATGTTAAGAGGGAGGAGTTTGTCTACACAATAGCTAATACGAATTGGCTTAAAAGAACCCAGCACATTATTTTTGGCTTACAACAGAAATTTTACCTTAAGGTAAATCATTATTCAAAATACTATTGAAGTTAATGAATCTTTCAGCATACTTTCAAATTACCATAGTTGTCAACTTATACAAGATTTGCCCATTGATATTTTGACACTAAGAACTTAGTAGTTGACAATAGGTATGATCTTGAAAGACGCAAAGATCGTCTACAACATCTCATGTAGGACAACCGAATCTTTCAAGTATTTTTTTAAAACCTGATCTATTTCGGCGAGTCGAAAAGGTTTGGCAATAAAATCATTCATACCAGCGGCCAGGCACATTTCTTTGTCCTCCTTCATAGCGTCTGCTGTCAGCGCAATGATGGTCACATTGCAATGAGGGGACGGCAATTGACGGATCAACTTTGTAGCGGTATAACCATCAATCCCGGGCATATGGATATCCATGAAAATAATTTCAGGAAGGTGAGTGGTTGCGAAGGCTACAATTTCTTCACCATTAATTGCCTTCACTGCGTCGAACCCCATATTAAGCAAGACTTTAGTGATGAGCATCATGTTCATGGGATTGTCTTCTGCCACAGCTATTATCGGAATATCTGATAACGGCTCGTTTTGTGGCAGTATCAGATCATCTGTTATAAGTTCCGGTACAGCTTTATCAAAAATGTTGGACAGAATGTTTCTGAGATCCACTAATTTTATTGGTTTCGACAAGAATTTATTGATGCCTATGTCTTCTGCTTCCTGCTGGTAAAGTGATTTTCCGAGTGAGGACAACATCAGAATAAAGGGTTCGCTATGACCATCTACAAGATGTTTGATTTCCTTCACCAATGTAATACCATCCATTTCAGGCATTTGATGATCGGTGATGATCAGGTCGTACATTTTACCTTCGCTGATGGTTTCTTTTATGAGTACTAGTGCTTCACTTCCGCTATAACAAACAGTACACGGAATATCCAAAAAAGTGAAGATACCCAGCATTAAATTACAATTGGTTACGTTGTCATCCACTACGAGTACATTGTTTAGCAACGGGCGTGAAATGAAATGAAGTGCGGGTGCTTCATCAAAAACCTGCAACGGAAGGCGGAATGTGAAGGTACTCCCTTTGCCCGGTTCGCTTTCCACCTCAAGGGTGCCGCCCATCAGTTCCATAAGGTTTCGGGAAATAGTTAGTCCCAGACCGGTGCCGCCATATGACCGCGTTATAGATCCATCGGCTTGGGTAAAACTTTCAAATATCTTTTTTAATTCCTCAGCAGGTATTCCAATTCCTGTATCTTTCACAGAAACCACTACATCAAGAAACCGTTCCTTGTTTATACTGTAAATTTCATTTTGCTTTTTAACGCTTATCAGGATGTCTCCGCTGCTGGTAAATTTGATAGCATTCCCTAAAATATTCGTTACTACCTGCTTAATACGGATGGCGTCACCGTGAAATTTTGATGGTATAGCCGGATCGATGTGACACACCATTTCAATATCTTTCTCATGCGCCTGTATGGATAGCATGTCGACGATTTCTTCAACGGCATCACTAAGCTTAAAAGGAGTATGTTCAATGATCATTTTGCCAGCTTCTATCTTTGAAAAATCTAGGATATCATTGATAATATCAAGGAGGATATATGAGGATTTACTCACATGCGTAAGATATTCGCGCTGCGTGTCTTTAAGATCAGAGGTTAAGACTAAATCTGTGAAACCAATGATTCCATTCATGGGGGTTCTGAGCTCATGGCTCATGTTTGACATAAAATCACTTTTAGCCTTGCTTGCAGCCTCAGCCTCATTTTTCGCAATTAACAGCAGTTTATAATCGCGAATGGCGCCTTTAAAGATTGGCGTAATAACCATAAATGAAAGTACAATCAGGGAAATAATCAACGAAGCTAAAATTGATATGTTGGCCCAATAAATCTTATTGTCTAATTCATCCTGATTTTTCCTTGCAATGTGGCTAATTGCGGACATTTTTTGTAAAAAAAACAATTCGCTTTGGTTCAGATGATATAGGTCTTTGCTTTTCAGGAAAGATGGTGATGCATTTTTAATCGTTGCCTTTCCTGAGCGCAGCAATTGACTATACGGATTTTCCGTAGCCGCAAAATCTTCAATTAATCGTTGTTTCTCCCGGGGATCGTCTAAAATCAATGTAGTCAGGTCCTGTCGAAGAAATTGATGTTGCGCCGTAAATTGTTTAAGCGAATTTCCCAAATCAAATGCCAACTCTGCATCATTGCCGTTATCTTCCCTTAAAATCAGCAATATATCTTTAAAAATCTGCTGACTCAACGTCTTTTGGCTCTCGGAAATCTTTTCAATTTCTTCACGGGCTGCATTTCTTTTGGATATGGTATTGATATAATTAAAGCCAAAAAAATTGAGAAGTAATACGGTGCCTACAAGTGCTACAGTAATGTTTATTAATTTTTTAAACTTTTCCATAATGTTATAAGAGGAATGATTTAGATTTTGAGGTTACAGTATTTCAATGGAAACTTAATATAGTCATTATCCTACAAATCAAATTAAGTAATGCATTTTGTCGTTCAAACATAGCGTTTTATCGATGTTAATGGCGTTTCAAAATCGGATATTTCAACTTTATATGGGATTTATGACATAAGCTATTGTAAAAGAGTATATTACATAAAAAATCAAATTATTTTTCTTGTAATATAAACGCTGTTAAATTTAAAATTTAGCAATTATTGTCGTGATAATTTGTTGTTTTTTTAAGTGTTTTGGTTACGTAATGCGGTTTTGAAGCGGATTGCAAACGTTAAAAAAAAACCAAAAGTATTGATTGCTGTCTACTAAAGATACCTTTACCTGCCGTCATAATTAAATGACTGCTTAATCGTCCCAGATTATGAATAAATTTCTACTATTAGCAGCTTCAGCCGCTTTAATTTGCTATGCCCCTAAAAGCCTTGCCCAGGCACCCGTATTAGGAACGTCTTCCAGTTTTGCTCTTTTTTCAACTAACGGAGCAGTCTCTAACACCGGATTTTCCCATCTTACAGGAAATGTCGGAACCAATAACGGTTCGAGCACCAATTTCGGAAACGTAGATGGTGTGATGCACGATGCAGATATCGCAACCGCAATTGCTGCCGCAGACCTTACAATTGCTTACAATCAGTTGGATGCTGCGATTCCACAATTTTTTCCGGCTCCATTATTAGGAAATGGCCAGACACTTTTTGCAGGAACTTATGCTATCGGACAAAGCGCCTCTCTCAGCAACACGCTTACATTAGACGCACAGGGAGATCCAAATGCCGTTTTTATCTTTCAGGTTGAAGGCTCTTTTTCTTCAAGTGCAGGGGCACAGGTTTTACTTGCCAATGGAGCCCTTGCTTGTAACGTATTTTGGAAAATTGAAGGCCTTGCAGATTTCGCCACCGGAACTTCCCTTAAAGGAACTATCGTTGCAAACAATGCCGCAATTATCATGAACTCTGGTGTCACATTAGAAGGTCGTGCCCTTTCTACAACAGGGGCAATTACCATTTCAGGCGCAACGGTAAGAACCCCGATCGGTTGTGGAAGTGCCGATCTCAACGGTCCTGTTGAACCCGCTTTAGGAAGTGTTGCCTGTTTTACCGTTTTTTCAGGAAGCGGCGAAGTTACAAATACCGGAATCTCTTTTGTAAACGGGGATGTTGGAACAAATGTTGGACTTACAACCGGGTTTCAGGCAGACAACGTAACAGGAACGGTGCACGCTAATCCGGATATATTTACTGCTCAATGCGCTGCTGACCTAAGTGTAGCTTACACACATTTGAATGTGTTACCAAACGATATTGAATTACTTTACCCTGCAGTTTTCGGAAATGACCTCGTTCTTACACCTCATACTTACATCTTAAACGGCGCAACAGTCATCACAGGAGAATTGGTGTTGAATGCAGAAGATAATGAGGATGCTGTATTTGTAATTAAAGTTAATGGAGCACTATCTACTGCAACCTATGCTAAAGTGATCCTTATTAATGGTGCAAAAGCTGAAAATGTATACTGGAAAATTGACGGTGCAGTAAATCTAAATGATTATGCCGAATTTAAAGGAACACTTATTTGCAACAACGGCGCTATGATCCTCAACACTGGTGTTGCGGTGGAAGGACGCGCGTTGAGTACGACAGGTGGAGTAAGCACTTTCGGAATCAATGCAATGATGACACCAGGCTGTGATCTTTTAGCAACTTCTGACTTTGCATCAACAATCAAAGCGGTTACATTTTCGCCTAACCCATTCTCTTCGGAACTAAATATAACCATGACTGATAATGCTTCTGAAGCAAATAGCGAAATGTCACTTTACAATGCGCTCGGGCAAATAGTCGTGAAACAAACGCTTTCAGCAAATACGATCCGAATCAATACGGATCTTGCAAGTGGGATTTATTTTTACAAAATCACAAACTCAGGAAAAATGATCCAATCAGGAAAGCTAATATCGAAATAATTTTTGACTCCATCTTTAAAACCGCCTGTCCGCTTTTCTCGGACAGGCTTTTTTTTTGTAACTGTCGTTTAATGGACAGCACAATCAGTGACCGTGCCAATGTCGTAATTTTGTAGGTTAAAACTTATTTCATTGTTAAAAATGTGTAGTTCGTCGTGAAAATATTGCTTTTTATGGATGTTTCACTGTAATATTGTTGTTTCGCAACTTTAAACCAACGTAAAATGATTTTGTTAAAGAAAAAATTCGGTGATACAATTTATCAGAAAGTTTTTTCGCTTATAGTGCTGTCGGGCATTTTCTTTATTACACTGTTTTTAGCCGTTTATTATTATACGGTCAAACAGGAACAAGATGTGTACAATAAGACCTCTGCACAGTTTAAAAACGAAGTGACTTCGCTGATCGAACTAAATGACCATACCAACGTGTCGAATATCGTCGATATGGTGTATTGGGATGAATTTCAAAATTACCTGATCACAAAAAGCAATGATTGGTTTTCCCAAAATATCATCATGTCGCTCGAAACCTACGACGCAGATTATTTGGGAATTTATAATATTGAAGGCGAATTTATCAGCAAGCATTCGAACGATAAGATTCATGGGATTGATTTTATACCAAAACCGGTCTTTAAAAAACTTAACGACAATCAGCTGATAAAGTTCTACATGAAAGTTCCCGAAGGGGTCGTCGAAATATATGGTGCCACCATCCATCCTTCAAATGATGTCAACACCCGCGTGACCAAACCATCGGGGTATTTTTTTATCGTTCGCCTCTACGACCGCGAACATTTTACACGTTTGCAACGCATCAGCAATTCGACAATAAGCCTGACTTCTTTAAACCACTTCGCCACGGATAACTACATTAATACAGCAAAAGACCTTCCCGGATGGCACGGTAAACCCATTGGGCAACTCTATTTCTCGAGGCCTTTTGATGTGAGTTTCGATACGACACAATATATACTGTATATCTTGATGATTTCCTATCTTATCAATATTGCTATTCAGCTGGTTTATTCACGAAAATGGGTGTACAAGCCTTTAAAACTTATTACCAACATTCTTGAAAAGGTAAATGAAAACGACATGCGCACACTCAAACGACTGCCTGGTGAATTTAAATACATCAGTTATATGTTTAGTGAACGGCACCAGCATAACAGACTGCTCGAAAAGGCAAAAGCAAGGGCTGAAGAAAGCGACAAACTTAAATCGTCATTCCTGACCAATATTTCTCATGAAATCCGGACGCCGATCAACGCTATTGTCGGATTTTCAGACCTTTCGATTCAGGCCGGCTGTTCAGATGCCGAGCGTCGTGAATATGCGCGCATTGTGAAACAGTCCGGTGTCAACCTCGTGCTGATTATTGATGACCTCATAGAAATGTCTAAAATCGATACGAACCAGGTCGTTCCAAATTTCGATGGTGTCGATATCGATTCCTGTATGGAAGATTTGTATACGACCATCCAAATTACCATGCCTGCTGAAAAGGATATCGCGTTGCGGCTGATTCCTTCAACAGGGCCAAAGCTCCCGAAAATCTTAACTGACGGCGTAAAGTTGCGGCAGATACTCACCAATCTCATCACCAACTCGATCAAATACACCGAAAGGGGCTTTGTTGCGTTCGGCTGCAAGCAGACTGATAGGGGCGAGCTTGAATTTACGGTACAGGATTCCGGCATAGGAATTGACAAAAACCAGCACCGCCGCATATTTGACCGTTTCCATCGTGTCGAAAATGATTTTACTATTAAAGCGGGCGGCCTCGGACTGGGCCTCACGATCTCAAAAGCCTATGTGCAGATGCTGGGAGGCGAGATTTCACTTGAATCAAATGTTACGGGCGGCACAACTTTCAGGTTTACAATCCCGATCCGCAGCGCGTCAGACGATGATTTAACCCCGGTAATTGCCATTAATGAAAACGACGACCAAATCGCGCTCACAATCCTCGTTGCAGAAGACAACAACATCAATTTCCTGTTGATGCAAAAAATGCTTTCCATGTGTTCCCATACGATCTTGAGGGCCCACGATGGCCTTGAGGCGGTACAAATCTGTGCCGATAATCCTGCTGTTGACCTTGTACTGATGGATATTAAAATGCCGGAGCTTGACGGATATGAGGCACATAGCAGAATAAGACTTTTCAGAACGGATTTACCAGTGATTGCACAAACAGCCTATGCTTCAGCAGAAGATGAGAAAAAAATTATGGATGCCGGTTTTAGAGGTTATATCTCAAAGCCGATCAATAAAGAAAAGCTTATCGAAATGGTCGGCGAAGTAACGAAATTTAAACGTGCACAATTATGTTAAGGATATTGTTATTACTATTATACGGAGTGTGTTCAACGGGTGCCGTTGCACAAGAAAAACTTACCGACAGTATCATTACAGTAAAGGACAGCATTACAGCACGCCGTTGGGAAATAGGTGCAGACATGCAAAGCAGATACCTTTGGCGTGGGCAATCCTGGGGAGGAAATTATCCCGCATTCCAGCCCTACTGCAATTTTGCGGCAACACCCGCGTTAACTGTCGGCGTTTGGGCGACAACAAATTTCAATACGCAGTATTACGACCCGGACGGAATTACTCCAAGAGGTTATCAGGAATTTGATTTTGGGCTGACTTACCAATTAAATTCGTTTCTGTCTTTTGAAATTTGGGACTATTATTGGCCATCATTACAGCTGGAAGAAGGCGTAAGCCGCGACTATTTTAATTATGGGTGTGACGGTGTAAAAACAGTAGACGCCTCTGTTGTCGCAGATTTTTCCGAAGGCTACCAATTTGCTTTCGATTTTACCATTAGTACCCTGATCGCGGGGAACGATTACAGATACAGTACGAGCAGCGAAGGCCCAAGGCAAAATTATACTACTTATGTCGAAGCTGGTTATACTTTTTCGGATTTTCTAAAAAGACATCAGTCCAAAATCCTACAGGACATAGCCATTCATCCCGCCATCGGAGTGGTACTGAACAATCAGGCAGGGTACTATACTTATGCTGATTACGACCGGCCTTCCCTGGTGAATCTCGCGATTTCCGTTTCGCGGGTGATTGAATGCAGTGATGCATTTGGAATGCAGGTGTCGGCTGATTACGCCCACAATGCATCCCGGAATAACACGGAACAGTTTGGAAGAAATTTTGTAACCGCGAAGATTTCAGTATTTTATTGATATATAAATTTACGACGATGCGGATAAAACAAAAGCAGGAAAAAATTTTACATAGCATACGCAATTTTTGCACCTACATGAAAAATGACAACGCCCTCTATCGGATTTTGATCATCGAAGATGATGCAATACGTTTTAACAAACTTCAAAAAATGTTGCACAAACGTCTTACGAATGCCATGATTTCGCAAAATATGCATGCAGTTTCCACAATCTGCAATATGCCTGTTGCGGAATTTGATATAGTACTCATCGACTTAAGCCGCCGTGATACATCAGGTCAAAATTTGCGAAATCAGTTGGCTGGGTTGCAGGATATTTCAAAGGTCATTATAATTTCTGAAAGAAACGATCTGGAGTTTACGAGTGCGCTGCTCTCAATTGGCGTGGCCGATTATCTGTACGAAAAAAAGTTAAATTCCATGCGCTTGTGCAAAAGTATCGTCAATGTAGTCGAGCGCAACAAAATTGCGGCAAACCTGACAGAGCTCCAACGGCAAAACACAGATTTATTTAACCTTAACCCGCTCCCGATGTGGGTGTACGACGTTGATACGTTATGCTTTACAAGAGTTAATGAAGCGGCTGTGAGAAAATATGGTTACAGCAGGGAAGAGTTTGAAATGATGACGATCAGGCAAATACGTCCAACGGAAGACTTACCAATACTGGAAAACGCGGTAGAATTTGTTAAAAACCACCAGAAGCTGTTTTCGAGCGGACTTTACAGACACCAGACTAAATGTGGAAGGATCATTACAGTCGAGCTGGTTAGTAATATCATCTACATTAACGATGTTAAACATGAATTGGTATCTGCTAATGATGTTACAGAGCGGGTCACTTATCTTCAGGAGATCGAACAGCGGAATTTAAGGCTTCAGGAAATAGCATTTACGCAGTCGCATATCGTAAGGGCGCCACTTGCCAATATGTTAGGGATTTTACATCTTATCAAGGACATGGGACTTCATGCTCCAGAAAGCAGCATATTGTTAGATCAACTGCTGACGTGCGGCGATCAATTGGACAACAATATCAGGGAGATTGTAAAAAAAAGTACGCAGATTTGATTGTCGTGAGGCATGCTGCATTTATGTTTCGATATCCTGGATTTGAATGAGCCATTGTAAGTTTTGCTGCAACCTTTTTTTTTTAAATGCTCACTACATTAAAAAAAAATAGTCCGATTTGATTGGCAACCATTTCGGAGAATAGAAAACCCCGATTTAAGGCGGCTTTTTTTTTAACTTCCTGTATCAATCAAAATATTCTTTCCCTTTAGTAGTAAGTTTATACCTATATGGGTTTCCTTCCTTTTCAGGTGCTTTTGGCGCTGCAATCCGTCCATGCTTGGCATATCAATGTTTACGAAAATAATATCGGCCAAACGGTCTTTGCAAATGTGACGTGATTTTTCGGCAGACAAAAATGCGTCAGCAAGTTCCTAATGTGCAAATCATCTCACAAATGAAACCACATCAATGGGTCAACTTCATCATCATCATCTTCAATTAAGAGGTTAATTTTTTCATTGTCTTATAGGTTTGTATCGTGCTAAGGGTTACTAAAATATAAGACTTTTTCAATACAACTTGTCGTCGGTCTATTTAAAATGTCGTTGGTCTATAAGTGTTTTTTAATGTGCTTTTCGAATGTCAACTTTGTGCAATAAATCTTAAACGAAACTGCCTGGGCTTAAGTAATAAACCCTTAAACATTTTAATTAATTGATCATGAAATCAAAAATCCTGTTATTCCAGAATGCTTTCATGCAGAAGTGAAAAATTATTAAATAAAATGAATTCAACTTTTGGCCAATACAATTTTACCAGGAATGCCGGCAAAGCGACAGAAAGTTTAAGTGTAGTCAATGTGTGGATTTACGCTTTGAACCATTAAAATTAAAATATTATGAAATCAATTCAGATTATCATCGCACTGATCTTTTCATGTGGAATTTTCAGTGAATTAAATGCTCAGGTAAAAAATGATGCGCCGCTGAAAAAAGGCATTTATTATATCGTCAACGCTAACGGACTCGCTTTGGAACCCAATCATGAATCAGCACGCAGCAACGTTTTTCTGAAAAAATTTACCAAAAGCGGCATGCAGAAATGGGAAGTTATCCCTCAGAAAAACGGCAGTTATTTGTTCAAATTTTATGCGAGTGAAGCGTATTTTGAACCTTATCCGCCGAACCGCGACCACACGCCATACATTGACGGAAAAAGTTATTTTACGTTGCATAAAACAAGTGATTCCAAAACGCAATGGAACATCAAAAGCAAAACGCTTAGAGGTGATGCGATGCGAAGCTACCACGATTATTTCGATGAAATTAGATTTGACCCTTTAGAAGACGATAAAAAGTTCAAATGGGAATTTATTTCAGCAGAATAAAATCCAATCTTTCGTAAAAAGCGGCATCCAATCGCAATCCATTTAAAAATAAAATGCCTTTTTTCAGAATCTTACAGCCAGGCAACCGAAACACTAACCTGCAAATGATACAAAAGAACTTTCAATACTTAACCTAATTAAATCAAATTATGAAATCACACTTATTTATATCCATCCTTTTTCTCTCGTTTGCCTTTTTTTCGTGTTCAGACGATGATGAAATACAAGCGGGAGATTCGGATACAGACATTACAGCGTCGAGGGTGAAAACTTATTCCACCCGATATGCCTATGACTCGGCTACGCCAACTTACCGTTTTAATTATTTGGAAAATGGAAATCTTGAGTTATTTAATTACAACAATCTAAATGATTATAAACTTGTTTATGTAAATGATTATGAAATCGAATATGTCAACGAGGAAGAGGGTAATTTCCCAAACGGGCAACCAAAGATTTTTATTAACTATCAGTTAGACAGCAACAAAAGAATTACCGGGATTATTTCAGGAATTGGAAGTGGCAGGCTTTATAAAATGGTTTTTACTTACAATTCGGAAAATTATTTAACTAAAATTGAAGAATTTGAAGACTACCGCCATTCTGAAACCGGAGTGCCTGATTTTGGTTACGATTTGTACGAAGTGAACACGCTGCAATGGCAAGATGGAAATCTGGTGAAATGGAATGAAATACGATATAATGTAAATGGGACTATATATGCAGATATCGAAACCAATTTCAGCGAATTCCTGCCCGAAAACAGCAACACCATTGGCATTAAAAATTACGGATTTGATTATTTCGGCAAAGGCGGAATTCCGGAAGACATCATTACCAATTCCAACATTAACTTTCAGGTATTTGCGGGAAATTCATTGCCAGGCAAATCAGTAAGAAGCACATCTCTCGATAATGCCGTTGAAATCAAAAAATACACTTACAACAAAGATGCTAAGGGTCGGGTTCTCCAATGCGACATCAGCAACGAGTCGGAAATCATCGAAAACAAGCTATTTACATACACAGATTAAAATTTACCCAATAAAAAAATAGGAAAAAATGAATTTTAAGTTTTGTAGCCATCAGTATCTTTTGTTGTTCAAATTTGTGCGATCCATTTTTTGAGGCGTGGCATTACAAATCTTTTTGAAGTCGCGTTTAAACTTAGTCAAACTTCTAACTTAGCAATATTGCAATTGCCGCTCTATTAGCGATAACAGATCTTAATTGAAAATTTAATCAGACATATAAAGTTTATTTCATAAAAAAGCCTGCAATATAATTACAGGCTGGAAACATATTTAGCGATATGTTTTATTGTTTTATATTATTTAATTTGTGTGGCAGCCGTTTTTATAACTGCAGCGACCTGAGTAGGTTGCGAAATGAAAATCGTATGGCTTCCTTTAACTTCCGTAACCTTCATATTTGCGCGCTTATACATGTTTCTTTCGATATCAGGATTAATCGCTTTATCTTCAGTTGCTACAATCCCATAACTTGGTTTTGCTTTCCATGCAGCCGTTGATATTTTATCGGTAAATGCTTTTCCAAAGATCGGACCTTGCGATGCAAACATGAATGCGGCGAGTTCTTTACTTGAGTCGGCAGCTGTTCTATTGCTATTGTAAATCGTTTTATTGGCATTGCTATAAGGAATTTATTATGTTATTAAAAATTTAATCTGATGTTATGGTCAGTGCTGTTATAAGACTTCCACTAATTTTAAAATCATACTTTAGATCAATTGGGCTACCATCAAATTTGCCCGAAACCTGAAACGTAACAACATGTGCAGCGACTTTTACCTCATATTCTTGTGCCTTGATATAAGTATCGTATCTTTTAGTTGTTTCCTCATTCCAAGTTCTTATTTCTTTTTTTCCACTATATGTATGGCCTTCATCATGAACTTTTGCATCTTCGCTAAAGCACAAGACAAATGTTGCAGAGTCCTTTGCATTTTGACTATTAACGAGGCTTGTTAACACTTCGGGCAATTCTTCTATTTCTTTTTTCATTATCAAACATTAATATTGTTAATTAGATTGTGGGAATTGTGCCTCCATCAATAATATATTCCGACCCTGTAAGATAGGATGCCCTTGGAGAGACAAGGAAACCTACAAGCTCTGCTATTTCGGTAGGTTCAGCCGGCCTGCCCATAGGTATTCCGCCCAAGGCATTCATAACACTTTTCTCGGCTTCCATTACGGTACTTCCGCTGCTCTCTGCGATACGTTCCATCATTCGTATGGAAGCGGATGTTTTTATCCATCCGGGAGAAACCGTTAAAACCCTAACGCCTTTTGAGGCAACCTCGTTTGAAAGGCCTTTGCTGTAATTCACTAACGCTGCTTTAGCGGCCGCATATGGTAACGTGGAGTCATACAATGGCATTTTGGCCTGTATGGATGCAACGTGTATTATGCAGCCCGACTTTTTGATAAGCATGTAGGGCAGCAAACCCCTGTCCAGCCTCACAGAAGCCATCAAGTTAGTTTGGAGGCTCTCTTCCCAATGTGAATCCGTCAGAGCATTGAATCCGCCTCCGGGCGTTTCAGAGCCTCCCATATTGTTGACCAATATATCTACACCGCCAAATTTTTGTGTAATTGCATCAATTACTTGCTGCGTTCCTTTACTATAGCTTAAATCTGCCTCGATAAATGGCATACCTTCCTGTATTGTTTCGGGCTTGTTTCGGGCAGTTACAATTACGGTTGCACCGGCTAATTGAAGCCGCTGTGCTATAGCTTTACCTGCACCTTTTGTGCCACCTGTAACTAAGGCTGTTTTACCTGAGAGTTCCTTATTGAAATTATATTCTTCCATGTTAAATAGTTTTTATACAAAATTGGATTAAACGTTTGTGGCGCGCAATAACTGAAATACGATTCCCATAGTGATAAATTTATCATCATGGAATAATTCATCGTAATGCAGTATTTTTGTCCATGCCTTATCAAAAGAAAATACCCCTGAACCTGAATTGCGGCCTTGACTTGTTAGGTGAAGTTCTCTATGGTAAATGGAAGATCCGCCTTTTATACTTCATTCATCAAGGGCATAAAAGGCCCAGCGAACTACAGCGAAAAATTCCGGATGCTTCGAGGCGGGTTCTTTATATGCAATTAAATGAACTTGAAGAACATGAACTCCTCTCAAAAGTGATTTATGCTCAACTTCCACCAAAAGTTGAATATTCCCTTACCGATCTTGGCGTAAGCCTCATGCCAATTATAAATGCGTTGGGAGAATGGGGCGATGAAAACCAAGAGCAGCTACGCAAAGCAGTTAGTCAGAGACTTTAGTTTTTGCCAAAAACGCTTCTATGACAGCACCTACAATCACACATTAAAATCCAGAAGGACTTTTACTCCTTTTGTAGCATGTGCTACCGCTTCATTAATTTGGCTAAGCGGGTAGGTGGCAGCAATGGGAACATTTAAAGATCCTGATTCGAGCAATCTTTCTGATTCTCGGACGGCCGCATTTAGTTTGGGTAGAAATTGCTCCAGGTACATCCAGAATCCATGTACTTTCATCCGTTTAACGATTAAATCCACTTGGCTAACAACCATTGGCTGTCCACTTAGTACAGCGTAAGCCACAAGATGGCTATCTTCACCGAGTATTTTAGCAAGTACGCCCGACGATTCTCCGCCGACAGCATCAAGTCCTAACTTTATGTTTGCACCATTGGTTGCACTTTTTGCTTGTTCAGCAATATTGGGATTTTCAACCAACACTACATCTGCGCCTGCAGCTTTAGCTACCGCTACCGCATCTTCTCGTCTGACTATTGCAAGGGTTTTTAATTTTCGGGATTTAGCTACTGTAACAAACGTATTAGCAACACTTGAATTTCCTGCATTAAATACTATCCAGTCATTTTCTTCGAGTGTAGTAAATTCATTTAAAAGTAATATGGCGGTTGGCGGATTGATTCCGATCATAGATGCCTGTTTTGCATCAGCTGAAGGTGCCAAAGCAGCAAGATTCTCCGCAGGGGCTTTAACAAGTTCGGACCATGCGTACGTGCCGAAAGGCAGAACAACCCTGTCTCCCTTTTTAAGATGTGTGACATCAGGGCCAACTTCTGATATTACACCAACACCTTCACCGCCTATAACAGCAGGAAGCTGCGGTTGAATAAAATAAATGCCTTTTGCCACCATCAGGTCACTAAAGTTTATGGGACTGTACTCCATTCGGATAATTACCTCGCCATTTTCCGGAGTCGTTGGATCTGGCAATTCAACAAATTTGAGAGTCTCAAGAGGATTACCGGTAGCAGTTAATTGTATTGCTTTCATAAATTGATTTTTAAGTTTAATACTGAGGCAAATATAGAAAATTTATTTAAATATAGATAGACCTGTCTATTTATTTATTATTTGTTTTTTTTACCTCTGTTTTTTTTATTTGTTATATTTGTAGTATGAAAGAATCAGCTACAAGGAACAGGATACTAGAAGTTGCATCACGATTATTCTATATGCAGGGATATAATTCAACGGGCATAAATCAAATTATCGACGAAGCTAAAATTGCAAGAGGCTCACTATACAACCATTTTCCATCCAAACGGGATCTTCTTACAGCTTACATCGATGCTATGGAAATCAGTTCACTAGCCGAATGGGATAACGCTTTGGATGCTATCAAAAATCCGAAGAAAAAGATTCTGGCAATTTATGATATATGTATCGCACGTCAAGTACGTTCTAATTTTGCGGGTTGCCCGTTAATTAAAGTTGGGGCAGAAATACCATGCGAAGATGCGAGTGCTTTTGTATCAATTGCAAACCAGAAAAAAGCCGAAAAAACTTATATCGAAACATTGCTCACGAATGCTTACCCAGACGAAAGTCAGATAATTAACAAAGAAATGCTAGCCTCAACTTTGTTTTTACTTATGGAAGGAGCTATGGTCACTTCCAGTATTGAGAAAGATTTACAATCTCTAAAAGATGCAAAAAAAATCGCTGATTCCTTATTGCACCAATCTCCAAAATAATTATTTTTTATCACAAAAATGGTATCGGCTGCAGCGTTCCAACGTTGGGTTTCAGAATAATGACCTGTTGTTGTTGTTGTTGTTGTTGTTGTTGTTGTTGTTGTTGTTGTCTGATATTATCATTACAACTTGGCGACTGGCTCGGTCTGTTTTTTGCAATCTGTTTGCCCTTCTTATTAATTAAGGCCGAACTTTCCTTCTTTGAACTGAACAGGTGTAATGCCGATTTTCTTTTTAAATAATCGGGAGAAATATGGCGGGTTTGCAAAGCCCAGCTGGTAAGCCGTTTCTGATATAGAATTATCAGTAGCCAACAGGAGGTTTTTAGCTTCGTCTATCAGAAATATATGGATATGGTCCAAGGCTGTCTTACCCGTCTCCAGTTTCAGTTGGTCAGTCAGGTAACGTGTAGATATGGCCAGCCGGGCTGCCATGTACGCAACCGTGGGTAAGCCTTCGGCGATCAGTTTGCCGCTTTCCTGATACTCCTTCAGAAACAAGTTAAATTTGGTAATCAGACTTCCCTCGTAATCGGCTCGGTTTATGAATTGACGTTTATAGAATCGTTGAGAGTATTTCAAGATGGAATCTATGTGCGTTATGATGATTTCTTTGCTGAATTCGTCTTGGTTATTATGGTATTCCGAGTGGATCTTACCGTAAAGTTCCCAGATGTTTTTCTCTTCTGCTATCGATAAGTGCAGGGACTCACTGACGTCATAATCAAAAAAGCTGTATTTGCTTATTTCGGAATGTAATTTTGTGTTCAACAAATAATCTTCATGTATAAATATCAGAAAACCTTTTTCTGTTAATACTAGATCCTCAAACCCAACAGATTGCCTGGGCCTTATATAGATCATCGAGCCATTATCGTTTTCATAATTTCTGCGTCCGTACTGAAAGTTGCCGGAAACGAATTTTTTGAAACTGATCAGATAAAAATCTCCGCTGAACTTGTTCTTTCCCAGCAAACTTTTATTATAGTCCTGGCAGGTCATAATGCTTAACAAAGGGTTTTCAGGCCTCTGGATTCCGCTGTCATCATGTAAGGCGTTCAATGTTGTGTAGTGATTCATAATACATGTTATAAAATAACGAAAGCCCAAACGAATGTCATCTGGTCTTTCGTTACTAAAACCAGTTATTTGTGGGCAGCAATGGAAAAGTCTTTCCACGCTTCCCATTCCGCAAGGCGTTTGGCATAAACCTCGGATGCAAAGATAAAACCTACTTTGCCAAAAATTACACGCAGCGGAGGGTTTTCCGTATTCACGATCTCTAAAATGGCAGGTATGGTTGCTAAAGGATCACCTGACGTATCTTCGTTAAAACTTGCAAAGACAGCATTTTTTACATCATCATAAATGCTGATTGACCCACTGTGCAAGGCAGAATCACCTCCAAAATCAGTTCCGTAGGCGTTAGGCTCAATAAGGGTTGTTTTGATGCCAAGGTGATTCACTTCGCCAGACAGTGCTTCCATGATCGCTTCCACGGCAAATTTCGTTGCATTATAGACACTCATGGTAGGGATGCTAACGATTCCCAGTACGCTGGATACTTGGATAATGTGACCACTCTTTTGCGCTCGCATAATCGGTAACGCAGCTTGGGTGATCCAAAGCGAGCCATACACATTTGTTTCAAACTGGTTCTTTACATCAGTTTCGTTTACTTCCTCGACCGCTCCAAAAAGCCCGAATCCAGCGTTGTTGATTACTACATCCAATTGCCCAAAAGTCTCTTTGGCCTGGTTGACCACTTTAATACACTGATTCCTGTTCTTGACATCCAACTGAAGCGGCAATACCGAATTGCCAAATGCTGCTACCAGATCCTCCAGATCGGTCAAATTTCTTGCGGTTGCCACTACCTTGTTACCCGCTTCCAGGAACGCTTTTGCCCATAGTTTTCCAAAGCCCCTGGAGGCTCCGGTGATTAAGATTACTTTGCTCATTTTTTTTTAATTATTATTTGATTCAAAGTTGCATCACCCGTGGCCTTTTCGACTTATACAGAAGTATTCATCTCAGATACAAAAAAACGGTAATGACAAAAGGTCTTGCGGGACGTTATCGATATTATTGCATAACGCAAATTGTGGTATGACATGCGTCAGTTGTTTTTATGTGGCTTTTTAGTATTCTCACACCTCATATTTCACTCAAAAGTCTCAAATCTTCCAGCAAATGGTTCGAGTTTTGTACAATGAGGTGTAAAAAATTACTGCAACCTATTATCATACAAGTAATGACCAAAGTAGAGAAAATCGATTGGCAGAAACATAAGAAAGCGGTCATTAAAAGGGGTTTTTGAGCGTGGGAATGCCGTTGAAAAAAATGAAATTGTTCGTTTTTATGGACAGCAGGTCGTTGAAGAAATTTTGAAAATTACTATAACGTAAGCAAAAGCGGCTAATTTCAATATTGCATATTCTATAATCACTTCTTCCTTAGGAATCAGATCTAAAACGTTACCTAAACTTTTTATATGAATAATCTACATTTGATTTCGAATTTTCTCATAGCGTATTCTGTTTCGGATTTTCACTAAAGATGAAATAAAAATTTTCTTCTAACAAAGGCTGTAAGCGTTGCAGTACGCGGAGTTCAAAAGCATTTTTTCGCAGCGTCGCTATTTTAACACGCATACCGCGCGCGGTATCAAGGCTTACATTTAGCGTAGCTGCTAAATCTTTAACCATAATCGAAGGCTCTTTGATTTTTAAGATATACATAGCCTTTAACCATACCGAAAGGTGGGTTTTAGTATGCCCGAAAATAGTTGTTGATAAAGGGGAGATGGTTGTTTTACAAGCCGTGCAATTGATAGCAAATGAGTAAAGCCCCTGTTGCTTGTCCCTCCATCTTGTACGCTTTTTACAAGTGGGACAGCGTTGTTCTCCGCCATAAGGATGTATGCCTTTCATGTCGCACAATTCCTCATACATTTTTTTTGAAATCATTTGGTTATTTTTCCAGGTATCGCTCCTTTGAAATAAATCTTTTATCATTTTTTTTAATTGGATATGGGATGGGTTTATTTGGATATTCCCAGGTAGATAATGTTACAAATCAAAAGAAAAGTTGAAATCATACCTACTGAATTTCCTTATTGCAAATATACTTTTTTAAGAAAACCTACACAGTTGTAGCTGGTGGCGTTTTGTCGGCTGTTAGGCGACGTTATGCATTATTTATAGGAATATTGTCTAGTTCTAAAAATGTCGACAAAGTCAATGGAAAGAAACTTAAAGGGACAATTTGAATTTCACTTAATCTGTTCCAAATGCCTAAGCTATTTTTGTCATTTGACCTGTAACCAAGAACATTTTCTAATTTTGGAATATTGAAATGAATTTGGCCGTTTTTTGATTTGTTCAAAAGTTTCCAATTTGTAGTTATCATGCCTCTGCTGTTTGGATTTCTAGGAAGGTCATTTTCGATTAGATAAATATTACTTTCGTACAATATATTTTGATTTTCAAATGCTGCGATCTGCGCAACAAAGTCTTGTTCAAAATCCCAATCGTTTATTAAATAATAATCTAGCCCAAAATGTGAGCATAAAGCAGCTAAAATAAAAGCGGTAGATTTACCATGATGTACACCTATAGAAATGTTTTTAAAGTTCAAATATGATTTCGAATACTTTATATTTTGAGTCTTTTGAAATACGATTTTTTCCAGTATGAAACGATAAGCCAGCAAATCGTTTGGACCTTCAACCAAAAGAATCTTTCGGCTAAAAAGTATCTTATTGAGATTGGGTTCGACTGATCTAATAAAATTGTTATAATTATGAATTGAAATTATTCCATGTGTATTTGGATTAAAATCTTCAATACTATTATACTTTTTTATTGTTCTTTTTTCTTCTTCATCAAATTCAAGTCTAATTATGCTTTTTGTGTCAAAGATGTCAATCATTCTATCTGAATGTGTTGTGTAAATTACCTGATGACCGTTTTCAGCCAACTGACATAAAACCATTTTATAAAAATATTCTTGGTGATTTTCATGTAAAAAACTTTCGGGTTCTTCAAACAGAAATAAACATTTATCATCGATATTACTTTCGGCAATTGCTTGTATAACAGCCATAACAAACATAGCAATATATCCGTCGCCCAAATGAGCAATTGGAATTAACTTATCGCTACCATTTAAACCGACCTTAAAGATCATATTCAAAAATATATCTTCGTAAGCTGGAGTTCCAAATTCTACTTCACAATCATTATTACGCAAGTTGTTTGTATAATTAGTTTTAATCTTTTCTACAAATTGGCTTAATGAACTATTTTCTAAAACTGTATTTGTTGCATCTTTCACAGTTGTGAGATAAGCTTGTTTTTTTTGATTTATCTCTTCGTCCGATTCAACAATTTTTTTTATATGCTTCGCTAAAAAAGAAGTTAAACTTCCCCAACTAGATTTCTTTATTGACAATTCGTCTTTGATGTTATGAAAATTTACATAAAAGACATTGTAATGCTTGTTTGCTCCAAAGAAAGATCTGCTTATAATGGATTTTATTTCGTGGTCAACTGATTCAGTTTTGATTGTATAATCGCCTGCTATATTTTGCTGACCGTATTGATTTTGATACGGTGTTGCCTCAATCCTGGTTTTAATTTCGATTTGATTATCGATATTGAGATTATGCAAGTCAGTCAATTCAAAAGTTTTTGCATTCAAAAACTTTTCTCCAATCCCATACAAAATCGCATTCATCAATGTTGTCTTCCCAGAATTATTGTAACCTATAATAGAAACTGGTTTACCGTATTCTTTTGAAGGAAATTCAAAAGTTTGAGTTTCACCGAAACAACGATAATTAGTGATTTTTAATTTTGAAAGTCTAATTTCTGACATGAATGTTGATTATAATGTTGCCCAACGTTTCGGCGCTTGGGGAAGGTAGCGATTTTCACCACAAATGTTAATTCGGTGAACCAAGCTTTGATCGACCTCAAATGTGTCTGCGGAGCACTGAACCGCCACTTTTGCCAAGCCCGTGTTATCGGTTCGATGTTCTTCTTCGTCCGTTGGTTTGTCGGTCGTTTGGTCGTGCGGTTGGACAAGCACACTCCTTGCCGTGCTTTGGTTGTGGCATCGGCAATTTGTGTGTCTGTGAAGTATTGGCATTTGCAATGTTGTCATTTTGCAGGATAAGCAGTCACTAATTTTGGTTCTTCTTTTCCATTCTCCACTATCCAAACAGTCACTATACAAGGGTTTCTGTCGTCAGGTGTTTTTATTTCGCATTTCAATTCATACTTAATTCCAAAGTCTGAACCTTTTGTTTTTTCAATATCTCTGTCAATGGAATGCTGAATGAGTGAACCTTTGAATATATTTATGTCTGCTACGTCAAAACCAAAACGCTTAAAGAAGTCTGCCTTGTGTTTTCCTATATCGTGGATTTCGCTTAGCAAGTAGTCAGTAATTTTGTTGTCTGCAACAAAAGATTGGTTGTTGTTAGGTATCTTCATCTTAATGCTTTTCTTCAATTTGATTACCAGATACCGTTTCAACTACACTTGAATCATTTAAAATAAACTCAACTTCATAAGCATCTTTATTTTCGTAGACGTGAACTACTGTGCCGATAGAGCCTTTTGGTACTTTTGAGATCTTAAAACTAGCAACCACCAGAGCATATTCATTTATTGATTTTGCAATATTTTCAAAACTTTCTTCATAATCTTTTCTACTCAGAACGGTATCAAACAATCCAATATCTTCTCCTTCGTGTCTGTTGATTCCAATATATTCCAAACTCGCATCTTCGTAGCGTTTGAATTTGTAAACTGCATCATTCATTAACGCAGAATTGAAAACACCAAGACTTACTAATAATTCAAAGTCTTTTACGGTTAGTCCTGTTACCTTTTTGAAAAGTCCGGGTTCTAACTGTGTGATTACGTCTCTCAAACTTCGTTCTCGGTAGTCTGTGAGATACATAAAAACAGGAACACGAGTAGCGAACTTGATTAACTTTTCTTGTATTTGTTTTCTAAGGCTTTTGTATTCTTTTTCTTGTTCTGTTAATTCTTGCTTTTGCTTTTTCGTAAGTTCTTTATCGTTGGCTTCTTTCTTTGCTTTTTTAACGGCTTCCGATTTGTTAATAATAGTTTCAATGTCTTGATTCAAATTTCTGAAACCTTCAATGCTCATTAAGGCTTTCATTGCTTCTTCGTTTGCCATCAATCGGGCAAGTGTGTTGTTGTCAACATTTACGAGCAATGCACTTTCCCAACGTCTTGCCAAAAGCGTTGCGGTTGTGCCACTCATTGCCATATCCAAAATACCTGCTGCATCAACCTGCTTCATTGAACTTCCGTCATAAGCCAATACTGGCAGGAAGTTTATAAACTCTGCAACTTTTGCTTCTGGGTTCGATTCATTTACATTTAGTCGGCAACTGTAATCGGCAATTTGTCTTAATGCTCGGTCGGGAGCAAAGTCAAAAACATAACATTCTTCTTTTAGAATTTCTTCTTTGTTGGGCGATTTGCTGTCGGGGTTTTTAATTACCCAAGGCGTTTGCACTCGAAATGCTGCTTGAAAATAGGTTTCAGGACTGGAAGAATTACGCAACATAAAAATTCCTGTCCAAGGTTTTACCGATACTCCTGTGGTTAGTTTGCCACAAGAAAGGGTAATGGTTTTTGATTCCAAAGGATTGTCGGTCATTGCATCTAGAACCGGAGGTAATGCTTCTATGCCAATCCCTGCCTGTGTTCCTGCTGCAACAACAACTTTGTAATCTCTGTAAAAAATATTTTGTCTTTTTTCAAGCAGTAGTGCCATTGCGTTACAAGCCGCAACGGTGGGCAAAAACCAAAATGTATGATTTAATACTTTGAGCAAAGGGGCGTGTGAAAAAGGCAAAGGAGGTTTTTTAGCTCCCATTTTCAAATGATCAACGGTGGTTTCGCTGAACGAACCCCGAATTAAATCTAACCATTTTTGTACTTCATCTTCGTATCTGAAATGTGCTTTTCTTCCTTCACCTTCGGCTTTAAAAAAAATGTTCAAATCAAAGCCGTCAAACTCACCTTGCATAGCAATTTGGCGAATGGAATCAGGTAATTGATAAGTAAGCATTACCATTCGAGGCAATGCTGCATACGGATTGTTTTCACCTTTCCAATTCTCTTTGGCTCTTTGTTCGTCTGAATAAGTCCAATTGAAAATTTGCTCTTCTATAAATTCACCTGAACTAATTGCGCGAAACGGAGTGCCCGACAAATACAAATAGTGATTTGTGCTGATTGGGATAATCTTTTCTAAATGCTCCACTTTATCTTCTTCGGCAAAACCTTCTTTTTCTATTTTTTTGTATTCTTCAATTTCCTTTTCAGCTTCTAAATCTTTACCGAATAAGTCTTTGGCACTTTCTCGCCAAGCTCCAAAATGATATTCGTCAAAAATGATACAGTCCCAAACAGTAGCGTGTACCCATTCGTTTTTGGCTTTAATGCCGCCTGTGTTGATATTCTTACCTAAAAAATCCTGAAACGAACCAAAGCAAACTAATGGTTTTTTGGTGTCAATATCTTTACTCGATAATTCATCAGCGTGTTTGGATATGAATTGCCAACCTTTAAAATCGACGTGAGTTAGTAAATCTTCTTTCCAAGCATCTTCAACGGCTGGTTTGAATGTAAGTACTAATACTTTTTTCCAACCCATTTTTTTTGCCAATTGGTAACTGGCAAACGTTTTTCCGAAACGCATTTTGGCATTCCACAAAAAATGGGGTGTTCTGTCTTTGTTTTCTTTTTTGAAACTCTTGAAATAGGCGATTGACTTATTTACGGCTTCTTGTTGTTCGGGTCGCATACCAAAAGTAAGGACACGATTTTCTTCTGTTTTTTCGCCTGTTTTTATTTGGTGAATGGCTCTACGTAAATCATTCAATGTGCATTTATACCACTCGCCGCTGGCGTTTACTACCTTCCAATCTCTTAAAAGGCGGTGTACATCGTGATCGGTGAAAGAACTGCCGTCACGTTTCATTGCTGACTCTTCAAATACAATTTTGTATTGAATAGCTGCAGTACCTAACTGCTCTTTAATACGCTGTTGGGCATTGCGGTCGGTGAAACCGATTTTGAGTAAACCATTGTGCGTAGCCACCCCAACCAATTCGTAAGCATAAATTGTTGGATTGGTGGACGGGCGGGGTGGAAAAAAATCTTTTTTACTCATCTACTTCGACTGTTTCATTTGCACCAATATTCTTGATTTTTGAATCAATAAAATTCCATTCTTCAACAGTAATTCCCCATCTTTTTATTAGTATTTTATCTGTGTACTCCCCTTCATATTTTCCAAGGTCAGGTATAAAATGAAATTTATCTTTTGTTACGTGTTGAGAAACAACTGTTTGAAGGAGAAGAAATCTTACAATCTTTGTAAAAAGATATGATTTAAATGACAGAACTTCCTTTTCATTTGAAAACGCACCTGCAACAATGAATGATTCAGTGCAACATTCACCGGGTTTTGCAATACGTGTATTGCCATCATAATAAAAACCAACAGGTTTCGAGAAATCGGTCTGTCCTGCAATTGGTGCGGGCGGCAACAGCAATTTCCATTTATCTAAAAGTTTGTTGTCATCAGATATGTCGTTTTTACTCGCGTATTTCAAACCTATTTTCTGAATGAACCAACAAGGAATACCGCTATTTTTTGGAATATAATTAGTCGGTAGACCAAACGGCTTTCTTGAAGAAACTACTTCACTTAATCTTTTTCCACCACTCTCTTTTTTTGCTAATACTTTCCGAATTATTGGAATAGCTTGACTATGGCGAATTAGAATAGGAAACTCATTTAAGTCTCTTTCGGATTTAACTTGCTTGCCTTCTATTAGATTTACTACTTCGCATTGTCCTTTATTATCTCTGTCCCAAAGAAAATAACAGATACCACCTGCTACATCAACGCCTGGGAAGACATCGCTTGAATTTTCAAAATCAATGAGTTTTCTAATTCTTTTATCTGCTAACATTTCAGCACGAAAGTCATCTAAACCTTTTCCGCCTGCATACCACCTAGCAGGAATAATCATAGTTAAATATCTTGGATTTAACTTTTTCGCTTGTTCAATAAATTTATGATAAATCGGACTTGCACTTCTTCCGTGTCCTGCATCGCTTAATTGATATGGCGGATTTCCAACGATAACGTCAAACTTCATATTGAATATTTTTTCGGGTTTGTGTGTGTGAATAAAATTGTAAGCGTAAGTTTCCAAGGCATCTTCTCGGTCGTACACTTCTTGGCTTGCACCGCAATAGGTGCATTTTCCAATATGCCAAGTGTGTTTCATTCGTTTGTAGCGAATGTTTCCTTGCTCGTCATCAAAAGTTTCACATATGGAGTATTTGCCATTGGCAGTTTTAGAACAATACACACTTCTGCGTGAAAGCAAAGCAGTTAAATCGGTTATGGCAATGCCATATAACTGTTTGCTAAAGATGTGGTTAATGAGTTCTTGCTTTTCGGGGATTTGATTTTCTAAGCCTTTCATTAGCCTTTTTGCGATTTCACGCAAAAACACACCACTTTTTGAAACTGGGTCTAAAAACTTTGCGTTTGGGTTGCTCCATAATTCGGCAGGAAGCAAGTCCAAAATATCGTTTACCAAACTTGGTGGAGTGAATACTTCGTCATTGCTCAAATTGGCAAGACAGGAGAGTACATCGGGGTTATAGTTCGTTTGTATCATCTTCGCCAAGTTTTAAGAAATGAATAAGCGGAAAATCCTTTACAGGTTCGTCAATGGCGGCTGCATTGCCTTCGTCATTGAACATTGCAAACTGATGTGTTTTTTCCACCAAAAATTTAAACATATAATCTCTGCGTTTAAGCATAGAACCGTTTACGGCACTCCATTCCGAAAAAATGATCGGTTGCTTAGTTTCAGGATTGGTAAAGTCCAAAGCATCACCCCAAAGAATATTTCTGCTCAATAAAAACCGAACAGAACGAATACAGCCATTATTTACTTGTTTGAATGTTTTGGAATACCATCCTATGTAAATGCCAAGCAATCGGTCTCGGCATTCTTTGGCATTATCTTCTAAAATGTCCACTCCGTAAATGCTCGATACAGCAATTACCGAATAGCGTTCCCATTCAATTTGGCTCTTACTATATCGGCTGTCAACTACCGTTAATTTTCGTTTCAATACTTCGGCTAAGAAGTTTCCGTTACCACAAGCAGGTTCCAGAAAACGAGAGTCAATTCTTTCTGTTTCGTTTTTCACCAAATCAAGCATATCGTTCACTTCCCGTTGGTTAGTAAAAACTTCACCGTGGTCAGTAACCCGCTTTTTAGATTTTACTTGATTATCTCTCTTTATATTTTCTGTCAATTCGGTCACTTTTTATTTTAATATTTTCGGTCGTCTAAGTTACTTTCTCTGTCCGATCGTTTGCCGGTACGTTGACAAAAGTGGCTCTTTTCGTTTTTCAGCGTTGGGCTGTGCGTCCGCAAAAAAACAAATGTGTCATTTGTGTGTCGGCTGTCTTTTTACACTGACCAATAACGTTTCGCGCAACTACGCATTTGCGTGAGAGCGAACTGAGTTCTCTCTGCCGAAGATAAACAATCTTCGTGAATCCTGAACGTTCAACTTACCGTAAACCAGCATGTGCTTAGTTGCGCTGTTAGCAGAAGTTATCTTTTATAAATTATATCTTTCGGAATGAATGAATGATTTTTTAGCTCTTCAACTGCGTCAGTCAGATTTTCAATTTTAATATGGTCTTTCAGTTCGTAACCAGTTTTAGATGTCAAGAAGTCAATTTGAAATCTTTTGCCCAAATCATTGACAAATTGATGAAATTCATCCGTAACTATTGTTTCACCATTTTCATCAACTTTAGTATAAATTGGAATCCAAAAGTTGTAATCTAGTTCGCTTCCTTCCTTTCTCGTAGTTTGGTTTATTGTGATATATATAACGACATCAAATGAAGATTCTTTAAACTTTCTAGCGATTAAGTTTGCAGTTATTTGTAAAAATCCTTCAGTTGTAAAAAAGTAATTTCCATCGTTTATCAAAAAAACAATTCCACTTGCTTTTGGAGTATTTAAAGTTTTTTTTGATTCTTCAATTTGTTTATTTGCTTTATGTATTGCTCGCTCGCTCGTCCTTGACGCGATATTAATTAGATCATTTAAACATTTTTGTGGTAATCCCTTTTTTCTTGCGAGGTAATCTCGAAGTTGTTTTTGAGTAATCATTTTATTAGAAGCCCATTTTCTAAGCAACTCGTCGAATCGTGGAACGTCTTCGGCTTCTGAAAAAATATCTTTCTTGAAAGTTTTTAATTCCGCAATTGTAATCTGTTTTTGGAAAAAATAATCAGCATTTAGCCTGTCGGTTAGATTTTCTTCTAGCTGATCTATAACATTCCCACCGTAGAATTCAACAAATTCTGAAAACAAAACTTCCACATCTTTAAAAAACGGTCTTTCAATTTCTTGTTGGTCTTCCATAATTTCTGCTAACTTGTATTTAAGCAAATATTTAGTCGCTTACACCGCTAATATATATAAAATATTAAAGCGTAAAATGTTTACGATGTTACCATTAAACTTATCGGCACAATCACAAAAAAAGATCGCGTTCGCGATCTGTAATAAAATAAGTAGGTGGCTTTTATTGGTTACTTTTTTCGTTTTTCTGCTTCCAACAATCGTTCATATAATTTTTTATTCTCGTCATATGCTTCGATTAATTTGTCCAAAGGATTGAAGTTGCAAGTATTACTGTGACCAAAATTACTATTTGTAACGGTTTCATTAAAAGTATTAAAATAATTAATCACATTTTCCTCACTGAAATTCCTAATCGCCTCAACACTTACACCAAGTGCTTTAGCCACCTCTTTTAATTTATCTTCATCAATTGTGTCGCTGTTTTCCATCATAGAAATTGCCTGTTGATTTGTGCCCAGCGCTGCTGCCAAAGCTTCCTGTTTCATGTCTTTTAATTCGCGGATGCGACTGATTTTTCGGCCTATATGGTTTTTGGATGGAGTGTTCATAATTCAAAAGTATTAATTGTGATTGAAACGCGGTAAATGTAAAAAACATAAACGAAAATGTAGGATACAGGGAAAAATGATTCGGTACATGAACCGGTCTTTTTTACTTGCAGCCTGTAACAAAAATACAATTTTTCAAATATGTTTTACTTTAAAATTACAAATTATGGATTTTACTTTAAGAATTCCAAATGGCTTGCCACAGCGGCAGGCTCTGGAGCAGGCCATTGCGCGCTTACTGACTTATGTTGATGCAGGATCGGTGTACGTTTCCCGTGGCCATGAGAACGGAATACCTATCATGGTCACCTTTATACTGAAAAAGAATTGCGGACAAAGCGGCGATGCTGTAGCGCAAATGTCACAGAAAGTTACGCGAGATTATCCTGAAATTGCCTTTCATTTCTTTAACGCTACGGTGGCGTCGCAGGAGTTTAAAGAAGGCAGGCCATATTTTTACAGGCATTGTACTTTGTTAGAGTTGGTGTACCATGAACCGGGCAATAAAGTGTATTATCCTGCTTTTTTCAATGCGAAAAAGGTGATAAGGAAGGATTTTGAATATACCGGAGATAAAAGCATTGCCAAAGACTATGTCATAAAAGCCGATGTCTATATCAATATGGACGATCATCTTACCGCCGCCAATCACCTCCATAGTGCGCTATGGTATTTGTATTCCTGTGTCTGCGAAATGACATCGCCTGAAGGGGAAGGTTCAAAAAGTTTAATGAAACAATATGAACGGGCAGTCGGTGTCGCTCCTTCACTCAAGGCAATCTTGGACATACAAAATCCCGAGGATAATGAAATCTTTACCATGTTAGTTACTGCTGACAGCTGCTCCGGGGGAAATTACCCCATGGCTGCCATTCCGGTCTCCCTGCTTGAAAAAGCGAAAAGCAAAATCCGATCTATTAAGTGGGAAGCCAGCAAGATCATCAAAAATTATTCAAAGACCATTAAGGCGAAAGCAGATGAAATGAACAACCAGTTGTTCCTGGGCAAATCATTTGCAGCAGGTCACCTGCAACTCAATTATATTATGGCGGAGGTATTGTCAGAAATCTGCGGCATCATTGCCGGATTGCTGCCAATGCGTGCCATTTATTGTTTTGGATATGCAACTTACCCTGAAAATGAAGAGGGCAAGAAAGGATTCACCAAAGACTTTCCGGGCTATCATTTTTATGTATTGGTACACAGCAGGGAAAACCGGGAAGATATAACAGCTTTGATCCAGGCGGCGGTGCGCGACCGGTTTGAAGGCAAGCATCGCGTAACTATCCTTATACACAGGTTAAAAAATCTGCGGAAGCAAAGCCATAACCAAATGTATTTCTTTGAAAGCATAGTCAATAGGGGCTTGCTTGTTTATAATGACCCGCAGCTACCGGTAAATTTCATACCTGAAGGATTGACCAAGGATCATGACCATTCCAAAACGTTTTGGCAAAACCGTATCATGGCGGCTACGCAACTAGTGGATTCCGCTGCTGAACTAATCACAACTGAACAGGCACTTTTAAAGAACACTTTATTGCATCAGGCCGCAGAACAAGTTTCTTTAGGGATTATTGAATTGTTTTTGGGTTACCATCCCGCAACACATTCCCTTGCTTGTTTGTTATCGCTTGTTGCATTTACGCAGGAAATTGAAATTCCGTTTGGTAATACGACCGAGCAGGAGCAGCGGCTGTACAAACTGCTAACCGCTCATATTGGCGCATTGCGCCACCATAACCTGAAGCTTTACGATATCGCCGACAGCAATGTGCTTTTCGTCCAATGCCAGACTTTTCTTGAAGATGCCAGCCGAATTGGCAACACAGCAATCAAACATTTGAAATCAACAAATACACAACTTATTTAATTATCATAGCCATGGAACATACGATCAAAATACCTGAAAACCATCCAGAACACGAACTTTTATTAAAAACGGTAACAACCTTACTGGAATTTCTTCCATTGCATTCGGTTTACGTTTCGACAAACAGTGATTTAACAGATAAAACTATTGTTACGTTGTTTCTTTCAGAATACTTTCAAGAGGAATCGGAAACCGTTTATCCTTTGGTCGCGAGGCTGTTTGAATCCCTGCCAAACTTTTCGTTTACGCTTTTTGAGTATTGGTGGGCAGCCTGTCTTTGGAAAGAAGGCAGTCCGTTTTTTATGCGCCACGCCACAGACGATGAACTTGTGTATATCTCGGATCCCGATAACAGGATTTTTAGTATTAAAGATCCCGACATCAAAAAGCGGCTTAGGAAAGCCACCGTATTTTACGACAACCAACATGTGGAAGCCTCCGGGTTTTTACGGCATGTCACCTTTTACAGCCGTTACGGAAAGCTTGCCGAAGCTGCGTTTCATCTGCACCAGACGTTGCAGGCCACTTATTTTATTGTGTCGTGGCTGACTACGGGTGATACTTTTACGAATGAAAGCCTGATGGAACAACAGCGGCATGTTGCGGATTTTGCACCCTACTTTGGAAAACTTTTTGATCCTGAAAATGCGGAAGAATGGGAGGCGTTAATACAGCTGGACAATTCGTGTAAAGTGGTCCGTTACGACCACACGCATGAGTTCACGATGGAAGCAATCACCCTTGCGACTGAAAAAACCGAACTGATGAGAAAGGAGGCTTATAAATTGTTTAAGGATATTATTGCGAAGTGTAAGGCAAAGGGCAATACCGAAGCTGAAGTTATAGTGGATGCGCCAGACAGCCATGCGGAAACGACAACAGAGGAGCACGATCGTATTAATCTTAATCCCGACGTTCAAAAATTCGCTGATGATTTGACGAGAACAGCTTATTTCAGGACACTGATGCCACACAATTGGAAGCCGAAAATTTTTCAGGCGAGACTGGAATTTTACAGCTATTCTAATTTGGGTTTTATAATCAGTGACCTGATAAAAATTGCCATGCACACGCTTTATAATGATGCTTCACAGAATTCCGGGGAAGTCAGGGATCCAGGCAGCCATGTGGTGAGTTTGTTGGAAGTTATCGATCAGCTATTGCCGCTTACCGAATTTGAAATGATGGATGGTTGCCATGAATTGTATTTGAAGCTTGAGGCGGAGAAAAAGCCGGAACTCAAATGACAAGTAATTTGTGTAAAGTAAACGCACACTTACAAATTACGCCAGGCATCTTGCCAAAGCTGCGATCTTTTTTGATGTCATTCCAACCAAAGTCGACTGGGAACAAATTACGGAAGCTTTTAGAATTAAGCTTCACATCACGGCTCCATTAATTATTCTTCGGTTAAGAATTATATTACAACTATAATACTACATTTACCACTCACATAAACCAATTAAAAAACAATGAAGAAATTTTTCTCTTGCGCTATGGCTTTAACAGCCTGTGCATTATCTGCACAAGTAACCCTTGAACACAGCTATTCAACAACAGGCGGTTATAATGATACTCAGAAGTCCTATGCCTTTTTTACGGACAACGGCATCAATTATTACACGACCAACAACCAAAATCAGATCATGTTTTATAATGCTTCACATAGCCTTTATAAAACAGTAACGCTGCCATTAGGCGCAAATTTCGAGCTTACAAAGGTTATTTTGGTCACAGATAAGTTCTTCAATACGAATGCAGAACTTGAATTTTTAGTGGTATCCAACAACTACTCCGAAGGCACTTTTGAACAAAAAATGACGCTCTACAGCGAAAACGCCGTCAACATTAAGGAATTTGGAGATCGGTTTACTGCCGATGCAATCAAAATTTCAGACAGCGCATTCAAACTAGTAGTGAGCCAGGACAGTTCAGGAGACAATCTCTATGATATTTACAGTGTTGCCGGGACTTTATCAACACAGCAGCAACAAATGCTGATTGCTGACAATCAGGTTTATCCAAATCCGACTTCAAATCGCATCAACATCACCAATCCAATGTTGGACGGCGAAAGCGGAACCGTAAAAATTTATGCAGTTACCGGGGCAAAAGTTATGGAGCAACCTGCGACCGGAAGTGAAAAAAACATCACGCTTGATGTTTCGGCACTGAACAGCGGTAATTACATCTATAAGATAAATAACCACTCCGGGAAATTCATTAAAAAATAGATCTACTTAAAATTAAACCCAAAGCTACTTTGGGTTTAATTTTAATTTATTTCTTCTTATCCAGACACAATTCGGGTAAGTTGGGATTTATTGTACCGTCTACCAATCTAGTTGCCAGTGTTTCTGTGGCAATTTAACACCCAAATTAACAAGCGGCGGCAAACACAAACACGGCATTTGTAGCTTGCGGAAGTTGTGGTCTTGTGGATGCATTCGCCGAGACGAACGACGCGCTGGTCCGTGTAGAGACCACGGCGAATAGGTGCGGTTTTCAAGCAAGATGCTTAAGACGATCTCGCAGCACAAACATTTCTTAAAACACGTTTGTCGATAATTGATTTTCTTAACTTTGCAATATGGAAAACAACATTGTTAGACAAATTTCAGATTATAACACCCAGCTAAAATTAAAGGGTTTCAACGCTTTTCAGATAGAAGATGATGGCGTTGCGACGCGGGAGTACAGCAGGAAGGACTTTTACAAGATTTGCTTAACGACGGGAAAAAGTATTATACATTATGCCGACCGTAGTTTTAAAGCTAACGATACGGTTTTGTTCTTTGGAAATCCCCATATACCATATTCCTGGGAAACGATTTCGACAAGTTATGTTGGATATACCTGCTTATTTTCGGAAGATTTTTTCAAGGCGACTGACCGATCGATTAACTTGCAGCAATCGCCTTTGTTTAAGATTGACGGTACTCCGATTTTAAAAATAAACGAGCAGGAGCGCAATTTTCTCAATACCATATTTTTGAAAATGATCGAAGAGCAAAAGACGGATTATGTTCATAAAGACGATGTTATACGGAATTACATCAGTTTGATTCTTCATGAGGCTATGAAGTTACAGCCGTCTGAAGATTATTCACAAAGCAATAATGCCGCTTCGCGAATTACCAATGTTTTTCTGGAACTTTTGGAAAGACAGTTTCCCATAGAAAGCACAGACAATTCCTTACAGTTAAAGACAGCGCAGGATTATGCAAAAAGTTTAAATGTTCATGTTAATTATCTGAACCGTGCTGTTAAAGAAGTCACAGGAAAACCTACTACTGCCCACATATCTGAACGAATTATCAGCGAGGCAAAAGCACTCCTGCAACATACGAACTGGAATATTGCCGATGTGGCTTATGCACTCGGATTCGAATATCCGACCTATTTCAATAACTTCTTCAAAAAAATCACTGGCACCAATCCAAAAGCTTTCCGTTTAGCTGAGGTTTGAATTTCTTAATTTTTGGTTTGATAATCGTTACTTATTTACGCTCAGGCGGAAATACCTTTGTATCAGGTTGTCAAATTAAAATAAGATGTCAGATTTAAACAATAATAAAGTTTCCAATCCATTAGATGCGAATATTTTCGAGCGATTAAAATCAGGTGAAATTATTCCTCTTACAGATCCTGAATATTTTAAAGTGGCTGAAGTTGTTACCCGAACTTTAATGCTATCTCAAAAGCTAAATCGTTCGGATAATGTAGCCGATGTCCGCTCGATCTTAAGTGATATCATCCAAACTCAAATCGACGAGACTACAACGGTATTCGTTCCGTTTTATACCAATTTCGGAAAATTCATCAGTATAGGAAAAAACGTTTTCATCAATCACGCCTGTTCCTTTTTGGACATGGGCGGAATTACTATTGAGGATGAAGTTTTGATCGGTCCGAAAGTCAATCTTATTACAGAAAATCATCCTGCAAATCCAGATCACAGACGCTCATTGATCACAAAACCCATTGTCATCAAAAAAAGTGCATGGATTGGCGCAGGCGCAACAATTTTACCGGGTGTAACGGTTGGTGAAAATTCGATTGTCGCCGCAGGTGCGGTAGTGTCAAAAGACGTTCCTGATAACACTGTAGTGGGCGGAATTCCAGCAAAGTTTATTAAAAATATTTAGCCTCTAAATGACTGATTATGAAAATGAAGATTTTAATCCTAATCATTCTTATTGGCATTCAGTTCAGCGCTTTCGCCAAAGACGAAAACAACATACCAGCAAGCAATATTATTCAATTAAATAGAAATCCGATAAAATTGAAAATAACAATTGGAAGTACAGTTTTTACCGCGACCCTGTATAACAATCCGACTGCTACGGCCTTTAAAGCCAGACTGCCTTTTACCGTTAATATGATTGAATTGAATGGTAATGAAAAATACTATGATTTTCCCAAAGCGTTCCCTACTAATGCTTCCTTGGGTGGCAACATAAAGATAGGCGATCTGATGATTTACGGAAATAATGTCATGGTACTGTTTTATAAAAATGTTGATACTTCGTACAGCTATACGAAACTTGGATTTATTGACAATACTCACCGACTTGTTTCTGCATTGGGTAGTGGTAATGTAGTCGTTAAGTTTGAAAACTATTAAAAATAATAATATGAAAAATAATTTTAAATCAACTTTCCTATTGACAATTGTTTCAATAGCAATGGTATCATGCAACAATAAAAATCACGAAAAAATGAAAATAGATAAAAATGAATTAAACGCAATCTTCCCGAAAGGAGCAAAAGGTTCAGACAATTTATTTACAGGAAATGCATACAACATCGGTTTGGTAGATGCGGATTCAACTTTTACTACAGTGGTCGGAAATGTGTATTTCGAGCCAGGTGCAAGAAGCAATTGGCACAGTCATCCCGCAGGGCAAATCCTAATTATTACCGACGGTGTTGGTTATCATCAAATGGAAGGGCAGCCTGTTGAAATCATTAAAAAAGGAAGTGTCGTGAAATGCCCGCCAAATGTAAGGCATTGGCATGGAGCAAGCGTAGACACAGGTTTACAGCAATTATACATCGTTCCTAACACAGAAAAAGGAATCGTCAATTGGAATGAGGCCGTAACCGATGAACAATATTTAATAGAAAAAAACAACGTAAAATAATTTACTATGAAAAAGGCTTTCGCTATCGCAATACTTATCCTGATCACAGTACCAGGATCTGCACAACAGGTAAAATCTAAATCTGAAAAAATGAATACTAAAACACAAATTGACCAATATACTTTTAAGTTAAGCGATAAGGTAACACGCCAAAAAGTAACATTTAAGAATCGTTATGGAATTACATTGTCAGGAGATTTTTATCTTCCCAAAAATGCTGGAGCCAAAAAGTTATCGGCATTGGCGATCAGCGGACCATTCGGCGCAGTGAAACAGCAATCATCAGGTCTATATGCAAATATTATGGCAGAACGTGGTTTTGCTGTAATTGCGTTTGATCCGTCTTATACTGGCGAAAGCGGAGGCGAACCAAGGAATGTCGCTTCTCCGGAAATCAACACTGAAGACTTTAGTGCTGCCGTAGATTTTTTAGGACTGCAAACAAATGTTGACAGAAATAAAATCGGAATCATTGGTATTTGTGGTTTTGGCGGTTTTGCCTTGAACGCAACCGCTATCGATAAACGTGTTAAAGCTGTTGCTACTACCAGTTTGTATGATATGACGAGAGTCATGTCGAAAGGTTATAACGATGCCATTACACTTGAACAAAGAACAAAAATGTTAGCTGACATGGGTGAGCAGCGTTGGAAAGATGCAGAAGCAGGAAAACCGGCAGATGGTTCCAGAAATTTACCTGAAAACCTGAAAGGAAATGAACCGCAATTTGTAAAAGAATATTTTGACTACTATAGGACGCCCCGTGGTTTCCATCCAAATTCTGTAAATTCAAACGGAGCTTGGCTGCTAACAAATCCGATATCATTTATGAATATGCCAATATTGACCTATGTAAAGGAAATTTCACCAAGGCCAATGCTAATGATTGCAGGTGAAAACGCACATTCGAGATATTTCAGTGAGGACATTTTTAAAGCTGCTCTTGAGCCGAAAGAATTAATGATCATTCCAAATGCTGTTCATGTTGATTTATATGATAAAGTTGATGTTATTCCTTTTGATAAACTGGAAAATTTCTTTATTCAAAATTTAAAATAAGTAAAAAGCCCATGTGTGCTTTTTACTTTATTATCCATTTGTGTAAATCTGCGTTGCAGTACCAAATTTATCACACAGCATCTTCATGTCCTCTCCACTTTTCTTATCAATAACCTCAGCGAAATGTTGGGTAATAAGAATGTTTTTGTGAACCCACGTTTTTTTCACACTTTCCATCGATTTCAACTTCCTGAACCTTGAAATTATAAGCTACAAATGGGTAGTCGGCAATACACTTATTTCTGAAACAAATTTTGATAATCAATATCTGCTTTCTTGAATTTCCATTATATATATTTAATGGTCTGGCTAAGTGAAGTTTCATATCGCTCCAGTTTGCCTTCAGAATATTCCCATTTCTCGACAAGGATCGCTTGCTTACGAGAGCGGGTTTTCGACGCCTTCGTAAAACAAAAAAGCCGAAACTCACGTTTCGGTTTTCCTTCGCGGAGAAAGAGGGATATTTCCATGATCCTTAAAAGGTAAAGAAAAATCAACCGCCTGTCGACATTTGTGTTTTTTTGTTTTCTGTCCGCATACGAAAAAGAGTATATCCAAAAAGAACGAATATCCCGTAATAGTTTACAGTAATCCGCTTATCGGTTGCGTTTGTTCATTGGTTTTAATTTTTTCTTGCTTTTAAGTTATCCTTGTACCGTACTTCTGTGATTTCGGGATTTCCATTTCGTCATGATCATTTCAGATGTTCAGAGAATAAAACAAATAATTATGATCATTAATGAGATGGATAATGCCGAACACATTAGAGCATTAGGATATTTCCCTAACCATACAAATAACTTATGATTTCAAAGTACAACCTGACTGATAACGACACGACGCCAACACTTAGTGTCAGCGGTTTATGAGATGCTCAATGAAATTTAAATATGAAACTTACAGATAATTTGCTGTCAGTTTCTTTGCAAGCTACAAAATCTTTATATGTTTGCCATCGAAAAATTTTAAATTAAGAAACATAATCAAATACCTTTTGTTGATTTACAAACAGCAATGCAAACCGCCAATTAAACCAAACCACATTAACAAATATGAGAAGAATAATTACAATTTTATTACTGTCACTAAGCCTGCAGTTGGCAGCGCAATGTGTTCAAACGGCCGGGGCAGGATCATCCTGCACTTTCGTGATCAAAGCAGACGGTACGCTTTGGGCCTGGGGCAGGAACAACTACGGCCAATTGGGAATCGGCAATACGGTCAATACCGCGGTAAAAACCCAGGTTGGTACCGCGGCAAACTGGCAAAGCATAGAGGGCGGGCAATTCCATACTGCCGCGATAAAAGCAGATGGGTCGCTCTGGACGTGGGGCTTTAATGGCAGCGGCCAGCTAGGGATCAGTAGTACCACTGACAAAAACATCCCAACACAAGTATCCTCAAGTAATATCTGGTCTACTGTAGCCGCGGGCTATGACCATACGGTGGCCATTACGAATGACGGCAACCTGTATGCCTGGGGACTCAACGATCATGGCCAGTTGGGTGACGGCAGCAGTTCCAACAGACACACGCCCAGATTAATCGGAACGGGTTGGCAAAGTGTTTCCGCAGGAGACAATGTCACCATCGCCGTGAAAACTGACGGTACGCTTTGGGGTTGGGGCGAAGGCAGTCAGGTGGGCGACGGGACGACTGCCGACAAATATGCACCGGTCCAGCTTGGAACAGGTACCAATTGGAAAAGTGTAAGCCGTGGTGTAAGCCACACCTTAGCCGTAAAATCCGATGGAACACTTTGGGCTTGGGGAACGAATGGGCGCGGCCAGTTAGGTAACGGTACTACCAGTGGGAGCTCAGTACCCGCGCAGGTGGGAACCGATACCAACTGGGAAAGCGCCAAAGCAGGATTTTTCTTCAGCATTGGCAGGAAAACCGACGGTACGATATGGTCGTGGGGACAGGGTACGTACCACCAACTGGGCTTAGGAGCAAGCACTGCGAATGTCCTCGTTCCTACACAAATTGGTACTGAAAATGACTGGCAGGCCATTTCAGTAGGCACAAGTTCCTTATTCGCAGCAGCGATAAAAAATGATGGGACATTCTGGGCCTGGGGTTACAACAACTACTCACAATTGGGTGATGGGCTTACGGCGCGACTGCAGGTGCCAACACTCATCAGCTGTCCGGGAGGTACGAGCATAACGGAAACCGCTTGTGACAGCTATACCTGGGCAGATACGGGAACTACCTACACCGCAAGCGGAACCTATATCGATCCGGTTACCAATAACGAGTTGCATCTGACAATTAGCCACAGCACAACTACAACCAACTCAGAAGCCGCCTGTGAGCGCTATACCTGGGCTGAAAATGGGACGACTTACACCACAAGCGGAACGTACACCCATGTGACCACCAATACTTCAGGATGCACGAATACCGCAACCTTGTACCTTACGATTGGCAACAATACGACATCAGGCGTTACCGAGATGGCTTGCGACAGTTATACCTGGGCTGAAAACGGAACGACTTACACCACAAGCGGAACGTACACACATGTTACCACGAACGCTTCCGGATGCACGAACACCGCAACACTGAACCTGACGATCAACAACAGCACGGCATCAACCGTTACCGAGACGGCTTGCGACAGTTATACTTGGGCTGAAAACGGAACGGCTTATACAACGGGCGGGACGTATACCAATGTTACCATCAACGCTTCAGGATGTACGAACACCGCAACCCTGAACCTTACGATCAAAAACAGCACGACATCGACCGCTACCGAGACAGCTTGCGACAGTTATACTTGGGCGGAAAACGGAACGACTTACACCACAAGCGGAACGTACACACATGTTACCTCTAACGGTTCCGGATGCACAAACACCGCAACCCTGAACCTGACAATTAACAACAGTACGGCATCAAGCATTACCGAGACGGCTTGCGACAGTTATACCTGGTCTGAAAACGGAACGACTTACACAACGGGCGGAACGTACACTAACGTTACTACTAATGCTTCAGGATGTACGAATACCGCAACACTGAATCTGACAATTAACAACAGCACGACATCAACCGCTACCGAGACGGCTTGCGACAGTTATACGTGGGCCGAAAACGGAACGACTTATACTACAAGCGGCAGGTACACGAATATTATCATGAATGCTTCAGGATGTACGAACACCGCAACGCTGAACCTGACGATTAACAACAGCACGACATCAACCGCTACCGAGACGGCTTGCGACAGTTATACCTGGGCTGAAAACGGAACGGCTTATACAACAAGCGGAACGTACACCCATGTTACCACTAATGCTTCCGGATGTACGAATACCGCAACACTGAACCTTACGATCAATAACAGCACAACATCAACCGTAACCGAAACGGCTTGCGACAGTTATACCTGGGCGGAAAACGGAACGACTTACACAACGGGCGGGACATATAGCCATGTTACCACTAATGCTTCAGGATGTACGAACACTGCTACACTGAACCTTACGATCAATAACAGCACGACATCAACCGTTACCGAAACGGCTTGTGATAGTTATACCTGGGCTGAGAACGGAACGACTTACACAACAAGCGGAACATACACCAGCGTTACCACCAACGCTTCCGGATGTACAAACACCGCGGTATTAAATCTAACTGTAATCCAATCGGAATCGCCAGTTGGTGAATCTTCCCAAACAATCGCCGGCAATGCAACAATATCTGATATTGTTATCAGTCCGTCAACTGTTGTCTGGTACGCTTCTGAACCGAACGCGGTATCGCAGACCAATCCGCTTGACGTTACTACACCTTTGGCGAATGGCACTACCTATTATGCAGTCAATACCACCAGCCAGGGTTGTAGCAGCACACCATTTCCGGTTACGGTTTCAGTGGTATTGGCTACGAATGCTTTTAATGATGCACAGTTTAGCTTTTATCCCAATCCAACTTCGAACGTGGTATTCATCAAATATGGCAGTATAATGAATACAATAACTGTAAATAATGTATTGGGTCAG
>Ga0247812_10000297_pt1 | contig 41618 bp, 76 predicted proteins | sample UWRJL149409B1_FD_178011 | JGI IMG/M metagenome (GOLD analysis project Ga0247812, IMG submission 178011) | Plant litter microbial communities from Arlington Agricultural Research Station in Wisconsin, United States - UWRJ-L149-409B-1 | ecosystem: Environmental > Terrestrial > Plant litter >...
CCCATTGGCCGTCTTGCAAAACGACCTTTTCGCCCGTTTGTGGATTGGTCGCGGTTTGCGCCATGCTTAGTCCAGTACGAATCCGGGGGGCGGGGGAGGAACGGCAGAGCGCGAAGGCGAGGCAGAAGGCCCGCCAGACCTCAGGCGTTCATAGTTTTGTTGTTCACGCTGCGCACGCGCGCGAGCAAGGCGAATTCCCTCACGAATGGCCTCCGGCGTATACGTGACATCCGCGCCTGACATTTGTTCAGCGTATCGACGTTCACCTTCAGTCGGGTTCGCGCCGAATAGCGGCAGGATGCCGGACACCACTTGGCGCGCTTCGCCCTGGAATGTTTGCGTCGAAGACGCTCGGCGCTGAGCGCCGTCATTCAACGGACCCAGAGGAAGAGCAGCGACGGCACGGTCAACGCCGGTGCGAACATTGGCCCCGTACCCGGAGTTAATATCCGTCAGGAGTTTTTCCATGTTCGAAAGTTGCGGAAGAATGCGGTTGGCCGCAGACGCGCGGGTGCGGGCGTCTTCGATAGCCCCCACCTGATTGCGCGCGTTGCCTTCTGCGAAAACGGCATCAACGGGGGTCTGGCTGCGAATAGGCCCGCCGCCAAGAAGGCTGGCGCGATCCGTAGTGATGATTTCGCCGTTAGGGCCTGCAATTCGCTCGATCTGATAGGGAGCTTCGCCCGCTGCCCGTCCACCGGAGATAGCCCCGGCATAACTGGCCTGTGACGCTCCCTGAGCATCGGAAACAGCCCTGACGCGCTCCGCTTCAGCCAGAACCGATCCATCAATGTTTCGGACGCCGACAATGCGACCGGCCTGATCATAGACAGGTTCCTGGCCTTCTGCGAGGTCAGGGCGGTACAGGTTTGTATTGTCCGGATTGTTTACGTCCGTCACGAAGCCATTGATGTTTTCGAACTTACCAAAGCGACGGTTGAGCGCGCGAGGATCATTTGCGTCGTAAGTCGTCCCGTCAGGACCGACCTGAACGTCAGGGCGGCTCTTGTCGAGAATGCCGACCAGTCCGTCTACGCCGGGGATTCCCGCCAATTGTGCAGCCGCGAGAACTGGAGCGGCATCGCTCCATGCAGGAAGGCCGCCGCCCGTAGCCGCTACCGGCGCTCCGGTAAAGCCAGGGGTTGCCGCTGTTTGTGTGATTCCTGCCGGAGTTGGGCCGCCACCAAACATCCCCAGCAAGCGCTGTTGAGTAGCAAGACGCGCTCGCGCCGCTGCTTCTGTCGTGGGACGCAAGCGCTCCTTGTCGATAGAGTCGCCAATCGTCCCTTCCCCAAACAGGAAGTTATCAATCACCCGCAAAGGATTAACCCGCGTCCGTGCAGGCGCAGCAGCCGTCGGAACCGGCGTCGCCAACAGAGACGAAACCTGACCTGCCAGAGGCGCGATCTGAGACGGCTGCGCGGGAAGCCCTCCTAGCAGCCCCGGTCGCATGAGTTGTGCGGAGAGAAGACCTGCCATTATTTCGAGAACCCGAAGTTGAGACCCGATTGAGACCCTGTTGCCGATCCGCTCGCCGTCCCGTTGGAGGTCGTCACGCGGTCGTTCGCCAGCAGGGACAGAAGCTGATTGATCTGCGCCTGAACATTGGCGCTGAACGTGTTCTTGTTCGTGTTCTCGCCCTGTGCAACGCCAGTCGCCTGCTCGTAGGCGCGCTGACGCAGACCGGCGATGGTGGTCGCCTTGGTCCGGTCATAGCGCCCCGTCAGTTCGGCCTCGCGAACCCCGCGACGGTCAGACGAACCCAAAGCACCCCGCGCGAGCATGGCCTGACGCTGTGCGTTCGCTTCTTCGCCGCGCGAGACGTCGATGTCCGCCGATGTCGCATCGATAACCGCCTGAGTGTTCGGGTTCAGGTATTGATCGATTTGCGATGGGTCGAACGCAGTGTATTCCTGTCCCTGAATCTCGGCCATCCGCTGCGCAAGCAGGTTGCGCGACTGGTCCGTGAGCGTGGACGTGGCTGTCTGACTGGTCGTCTGGTTAGACGACTGTTTCGACTTGTTTTTGCTGCCGCCTATCGAGAACACAATTACAGTTCCTTTTCCACCGCTGGAACAGCAGCGGTATACCCCATATTTCGCAATGCGCGAACCCATCCCGTGCGTCCGGTTCCGCCTGCTGCATCGCAACCGACAAGCCGTCCGTAAGCCTCTGCCTCAAGAATCAGAGGGCGCAGAGACTCCAGGTCACCCCCTGCCGCAAAACAATGAAAAACCTTGTGGCGTGGCGACGATATGATCTCGCAAACCAGACACCCTCCCTTATTCTCAAACAGGAAGAAATCGCCCGATTGAACGCCGTCCATGATCTGGTCGAACGTCCAGCCGGATTCCTTCAGCGCGCTCTCGATCCACATCTTGAGGCTCACGAACGGGCCTCCGTGGTGACGACGCCCGCGTTATCGACCTTCAGCGCCCACAGGGAGCCGTCAGGCGCGGACACGACAAGCTCGTTGCGGCGAAGATAGATCGTATCGCCTTTCTTGACGTTCTTGGTGTCAGCCTGTTGGAGCGCCTCGCGGGTCTCCTGCTCATTGACCGCGTCGTATTTCGGAAACGCCTTGGGTAGGATCATCGCGACGGCCCCGGTTTGACGTTGAACCGGAACACGCCAACGCGGAAGTCAATATCGGGATCAGCGATCATCTTGATCGACACGCGGCGACCGTTGAACCGGACATCGGTTTTGGCGGTCAGGGCGAACGGCCCCTGCTCATAGTCAGGCGACATCGTCCAGTCGCCGGTCGTGAACGAAACTGCCACATCACCCACCGAATCCTCGTCAGGAATGATCCCATAAACGGACATGGTCGTTTCGCCCGTTCCAATCTCAACGGGACCAGATAGGGCGTAGGGCGAGCGACCATCGCGGGCCTGCCCGACTTCGTGCTCAAACAGGAACCCGTCCCGGTCCACCATCAGAGGGTATTGCACGACGCCACGGTCTGTCCCGCACAGACGGACCATCGCGCCAATCGTCCAGTGTTCCTCGCGATAGTTATACGTCACGTATCGGTTGTTCTCGATGGATGACGCTGACGGGTAATACCACGTCACCTCGCCGAACTGGCTATTGTGCATGGCCGTGACCTTGGACATCTGGCCGGTGTTGATGTCCCCGAAAACGTAGTCTCCGACATCGCATTCCAGCGGATCAACAGACCCGTTGAACACCCAGAACCGGTTCGACCCCATCCAGAAGTCACGGCTGTCAACGACCGCAGCGGCCTGTTTTGAGGCAATTCCGCAACCAGACGCCAGACGCGTGATCTCATACACATCGGGCGAACCGGCGCTGTATGTCATCACGTGGCAATCGACATCGGTGTGCAGGATCGACCCGCCGCGCACCCGCTTGCCGCACTGAAGTTTTCCCGTGGACTGGATACGAAAACCGCCCGCCAGATTCGTCCCTGAGGGCTTCCACGCGTTGCGGTCCTCAGGATCGGCCCACTCGACCTTGCGAGGGTCTCCAGCGGCCCCCAGAGCGACAATAGCGCCCTCTTCCGTCACGAAGATCGCCACGGCAGACGGAGCGGCCTCGTCAGGCGGTGCGCCTGCCGTCAGAACGGTGGCGGGGGAGGCGGGATTCAATTCCCACTCATAGATCACGTCGCCGTCACAGGCGATCTCGATCTCGCCCCACGTGTCCAACGTCCAGACCTGTGCAGGGATAATATTCGTATCGTCAGGGCGAGGCGTGCCATACAGACCGCGACCATAAAGGCCGCGCCCATAACCACCGCCGGTCGTCGCGTCCACGTTTCCCGGAACGAACCCGACAGGCGTAATGTTCGATTGTGCGCCGCCTCGCGAATAGACAAAGAGGCCTTCGTTCGTGCCGACTGAGGTCCATGTCTGGTTGGAGTTGTCAATCCACGTCAGGATGGCTCGTGCGGCTCCGGTGACGGGGTCGGTAGCCTTCTTTCGCCAACCGCCGATGGGTCGTTGCGTACCCTCAAACCAGCGCCACAGATCGGCGTCGTAAAACCGGCCCTGCGAGGTGTATCGCGTGCCTGTTTTGAAGACTCCGGGCGGGACCTGGTATTTGATGAGCATCAGGTGCGCGTCAGTTCTATTTCCACAAAAGCCAGGCCATACCCCGGAACGGCGCATTGCCATATGGCGGAAAGGGTTGTTGAAGGAGGCACGCCATTAGCGCGAAAAGCCGTCGATTGAGAAGATGGAGAAAGCGCGAAAATGGAAGCATCTCCAGATACATAAGACCACGAATAGGTTTGCCCGGCGGGGGTAACGGTAGTCGTGCCAGAGGTTATCTGGCTGACTGACCCCGTAGCCATCAAAACACTTGGTGTCGCAAAAACAACCGCGCCTTGGGCTGCTATTGCTGCGATTACGCCGGTCACGAAACGCCGACTCCCGACAGAATCCAGATATTGGTATCTTCCTGAACGAGAGTCGCGAAACCAAAGCTGGCCAGGGTCTTGTTGGCGTTAATGTTCGCTCCGGGGTTAGTCAGGGTGACTCCAGCCCCACGCGCGACCGTCAGGTTCGCCGTGCTGTAAGACCGCAACGCAATCGCCGTACCGACCTGAAACACGTTAGGCGGAATCGTCCACGTGCGCGCATCAGACCCGAACAGACGAATCATCTTCGCCGCATCGGTGTTCAGGAAGGTTCTGTCTGCATTGATCGAGACGACCGGCAAACCACGGAACCCCGCAGAGAACTGCGATGTTGCAGCGACATCAGCCAGGACTTGATCTCCTGTGGACGTGCTGCCGGTTTTCTGCACTGCGCCGGTCGCTGCTGTCTCGCTGGCGTTACCCTGCGCAGCTAAGGCGTCCAGATCGACCTTGATGTCGCCAAGAGCGTCGTTAAGCTCGACGCCCCACGTGTCGAAATCGGCGTTATTCGTGGGAGTCGCGCCACTGTAGGTCGGGGTAACGGGCATCAGGCTTTTCCGTTAAGGAGGCGCGGGAACAGGCCAGCAATACGCGCTTTCGGACCTTCACGATAGGTTCCGAACAGCAGATCGCTCAGCCAGCAGATACCCACGAACGGGAACATTAGAACGATGATGGCGGCGTGCTTCATGTCTAGTCTTCGTGGCCGCCGAACGGGCCGATAAGCTCGTTTACGGTGACGCTCGTATTCGAGCAGATCAGCGGCAAAACCGGATCATTCGACATGATAGTTGGCGAAGTGAAAAACGCCATCAGTTCGGCGTCGTCAAGAATGGCGGCAAAGATCGCCTCTTCCTGCCCCCAACGGCCAAGACCGGAAACGATACCCATAGTGGGGATTTCAACGATAACTTGGGTCATGATCATGCAACCTTGAAAATAGGGATGGTGTATCCGTTAGAGCCGATCCGCGTGAAGGTTGCGGAGGTGAGGTCGTTCCACGTTCCAAACGTCTGCGTTGCGACCGACAGGGCGAGCGTCCCGGTCGTTCCTGCGCCTGTGACGTCAGACAAAGCAGGCGAGCCAATCATATACCCCGCCACGACCTGAGCCGTGGAGTATACCTGACAGATCACAGTGCTGTTGTCAGAGTTCACGGCCAGCCAGTAAATTCCGGCCTCAAACGTGGTGTCCCCTGCAACAAGAGGAGCGCCCGTCGAAGGCTGAGGCCCCGTGGCGGTGGTGCTGATGCTCGCGGTTGTCGCTCGTGCAAGGCCGGTCGGGAACCCGGTAGCCGAGTTGTGGTCGTAAATGGCAAGCTGGATGTTCCCGCCAGACGATGCGGTCGTGATGCGCGTTGCGAGGGCGGAAATCGTAACCCTGGTCTTAAAGACAAACGGGATCATGCGAACCGTATTCGCGGTGAGAGCTGCGCCGTTCGCAAGGGCGACGCCCGTGTTTCCGTGATACCAGTTCCCGGAGATATATCCGGGGTGATCAGCGAGGTCTTCAAGCACCCAGACTGCCGCGCCCACCGTAACGACTCGCGCTGTCCACATCTGGCTAGTTACAGTGTTGAACCAGCGCGATCCGACTTCATAGCCGTCAGCACTGTCATCGTTGACGGTCGGAGCCGTGGTCGCGGTGTAGTTCCCCAGAGGCGCGCCACCCCCGCCACCACCTGCATTGGCCAGAACGAAAGCTGTCGTGGCGATCTGCGTCGTGTTCGTACCGTTGGACGCCGTAGGGGCCGTGGGCGTTCCCGTCAGGGCGGGAGACGCCAGCGGGGCTTTCAGGTTATCCGCTGTGGTCACGAAAGCGGTTGTCGCAAGCTGCGTCGTTGACGTGCCTGCGGTCGCAGTCGGAGCGGCGGGTGTCCCGGTGAACGTCGGGGACGCAATCGGAGCCTTCAGATTGTCTGCCGTCGTTACGAACGCCGTCGTCGCCAGTTGGGTGGTGCTGGTCCCAGCCGTAGCGGTAGGTGCCGCCGGTGTGCCTGTGAACGTGGGCGAGGCCAGCGTGGCGTAGGAACCCACAGGCTGATAACGCGTATCCGCAGCCGCACGATCCGGGATGTCGGTCGCACTGGCCACGCCAATCGCGCGCCCATTCTTGAGGGTCTTTGAGTTCGCGCCGTTCCACTGAGGAAGATAATCGGCGGTGTTCGTAGCGGGGCCGTAAACATCGCCGCCGCCTGACCCGCCACCCGTACCGGTAAGGATACCGCCGGAGAACGTCAGAGACCCCGCAACAGTCACAGGACCCCATGAACCGTCTCCCGCGCGATAGATCAGGACATTGGACCCGCTCAGGGCCGCGATAGCCGTCAGATCAGCGTCAAGCGGCTGTTTACCGTCCAGCGCGGTCTGAAGGCCCGTCGTATAGCTGATGGGGAACGGCGGGCTGACACCGCCACCGCCGCCAGCGTCGATTTCGGCCTGCATGGCGTCCAGACGCGTATCGACAGCCCGGAAGCCGTTGAAGACGGACAGGCTCTCGGCAGCGATACCAGGAGGAGGCGGGGTAGCCATTAAGGCGAAACCTCTTCTGCGTAGTTGAACGGGACGGGATCGGAGTCCTGCACCGGGAAGATGAACGAGGTTGAGCGCGTGTAACCCGACAGACCATCGACGCGGTCAGACTGCATCTTCAGCGGGCCGCCGAACTGCTGAGCGATGGCCTGTTTGTTGATCGCCTCGACTGCGTTCGCATACAGGCCGCCCCATACGCCAATCCGGCTGTCATCCTCCAGATACGGCGCAGCGTGCTTCAGCGCTCCGTACAGGTAGGCGTCAGGATGCTTCATCAGAATCCAGTTACAGCGCGTGCGAGTGCTCAACGGCGTAAACAGGGCCATATACCGCATACGGATGTCGCCCGGAGCGCGGCTGAAATAGATCATCCCGCCCGAGATCGTATAACTGTTGGCCGTCGGATGGGCGATGTTATCCATCGTATCGGACGATACATAGTTGATCGTGCGATAACCGCCGCGCCCGTTGATCGAAACGATCCCATCGAACCCGCAAGGCAGCGCGTAGCTGTCCTCATCAATCGAGATGTCTTCGGTCTGGGTTTCGGCGCGCGCACGGACATCACGGCGCATTTCGGCCTCTGCCAACGCAATCAGATCAGGAACAGCCGCACGAAAACCGGCGTCAGTCTCGCGGTTCGCGGTCTTGACGATGGCTTCCTGGAGTTCCTGATATGTCGAGAGGGGCATTAGCGCAGGATTCCACTCTTGGCGGACATGACCCCTTCAGCGGTTCGCAGAAAGAACCAATCGGGGTCATTGAATTTCTCCGCAAGCTTCTCAGGGTACAGATCAGGGCGATACGCATCCCATCCTTCCTCCTGAAGCCACTTGTCGCGGATAGACTGAGGCACGTGGGCGACGCGCTTGGCTGACTTGTCTTCGGAATAACCGTCGTTCGTCAGGCGCATGTCGCGGTTGGCCTCAAGCGCGTGCGACACGTCCTGAACGGAGACCACAGCGTAACCGCCAGCAGTCTCCGTCCAGAAGTGCGCCCTGTCACCCACAAACTCTGGCGGCAGGAGAAGGTAGGACATTAGTCCTCGACTTCAACAAAGTGACGACGCTCAAGCTCTTCAGCGTTCTCACGCTCAAGCTCGATGATGTCGCCCTTCTCGAAGGCGGCGGTAGGCGAGCCAGGATCGCCAGTGAATACCTGGCCGTGGCCTGCCTTGGTGATCCGGCACAGGACCGGGTCTTTCAGCTTGGCCTTCAGCGACTTGGGAGTGCCGTCCTTGTTCACCGTCTGCACGTCTTCTTCAGTTTCCTGAGCACGTTCGGCACGCTGGTTGGCCTCGTCCTTGCGGTTGCGGTCAATCGTAGTGTTGGTGATCGGCTTCGACATGCCGGGTTCCAGAGCGCCCGAGGCGGGCTTTTTCTCAGGAGGGGTGTTCGGAGCGGCGAGAGTGCCGGTGGGTTGGTCTTCCATGATTTTATTCCTTCGGTTAAGTTACGTGACGCCAAGTCTTGCGGTGCCTTACGGCGTGCACCACGGATGGTACAACGCCTAACTCTGCCGCTAAGTCCACATTCCTCAGTGGCGATGACCGAATATAGCGCACTTTTTCTTCGGTGAGAACAGCGGCTCCGCTTCGCTCACCGTAGTTTACAAAGGGAGCTTTTCGACCCTTTTGGATCATGTCTGCGGTGTTTTCCTTATGTGTTCCTACCGAAAGATGATCCGGGTTGACGCAAGCTGGAGTGTCACAGGAGTGCATCACGACCATGCCTTCGGGTATCTTTCCCTTGTGCATCTCGTAGGAGAAGCGGTGAGCACCAAGATGAGGCGACCCTTTTCCTCCGGATTGGAAGCGCCCATAACCATTAGGCGCTTTGGTTCCAGTCCACATCCAGCAACCGTCTGACTTCTCGACCCTCCTGAAAAAACGCTCTTCAGGCGGGGCATGGCCGCGAGGGCAAATGTGGGGGCTGCCATACTTTTTAAGGCGGTATTGGTGCCCAACACAGAGGCCTTGGCCATTTTGGGTGTTATCACACCCCTCAATCGTACAAACTCGTCTTGGCTTCATCTGCCCTCTCCGTAGTGGTGGAGAGGGCAGACTATCCAGTAAAGTCTACTGAGTCAAATACCGACTTACAATAGATCGGCTACGACTCCGGAGCTCTTCTGGTTCTTGGCGACCAGAGTAGCCTCGTGGGTCATCAGCCACTTGGTGGAGTCGCCGGTCTTGGCCAGTTCGCTCTTCTGGAAACCGTCCAGCGTACCCACGGCCCAATAGTCGGGGTCGTAGACGAAGCAGTCGCGGCTCAGAGCATACGGGTGTGGGACAATGGCGACGGTGCCAAAGTCCGAGACGTAGTAGTCAGCGCCCGAGATGATGGTGGCCTGATTGCGGCCCTTCACGTCAGCTCGGATGGAAGCAATACCGGTGAAAGCCGAGAACTGCTGCTTGGTCGTTGCGCCCACCATGGCGATGGAAGGCGACGCACCATTGGTGAACGAAAGCGCCATGACGGTCTTGAACAGGGCCTCGGTGAAGGTCCGTTGCGTACCGTTGGTAGCAGCAGCGACGATACCGGCGGAGAAACCACCGTTAGCGCCACCGGCACCACGCGAGACGTTCGTGGTCAGCCACGCCAGCGCACCAGCGGCCTTACGCGGGTTAGCGCCGGATTCGTTCTGCGAGGCCCGGTTCTGGAGGAACGCGGCCTCCATGTCGCGACGAATTTCGATCCCCTTGATGACGGTCTGACGGGTCGATTCCTTGTCGCGGCCAGCCAGATCGACAACGTCGTCCGTACGCGAAACGCCCACGGTCTTGCTGAAGATTTGGCAGTAGTTGCCGACGCGCTGGGGCTGGTTACCGGCCTCAAGCGTGGCCTCGTCACCTTCCAGCTTGGCGTTTTCCGGGTTCGGAGTCGCCAGGTCTTCGACCTGCCATTCGTGGTAGCGAGCCTTGACCTTCACCTTGCCGATGGACGAGATGAATGGGGTCTTTTCAGGGGCGACGCGATAGATCACGTCTTCGAGGTCTTCACGCTGTCCAACGGTGTTGAGCGTGGTGACCAGATTGGCGGGAGCGGCCATTAGCCTTGTTTCCTTGCGAGGAGAACGTCCACCGCGTCGTCAATCGAACCGGACTTCTGGAGTCGGCCCATCGCGGCAGCGGACGTTCGTTGTTGGGATGTCGCGCCGTCTGCCGCCGAAGGCTTCAGACCGGGACGCGTCGGAACGGGTGGACGAGGTTGAGCAAGTTTCTGCACACCGGCGTCGTAAAGCATGGCCTTGCGAGCGATGCTCATCTCACGTGCGCCGACGTGTGGAAGCTGATCAGGCTCTACGCCCTGCTTCACCAGATACTCGGAGAGTTCCCGCAGGTTTTTCTCTCCTTCGACTGGATCGACAAGGGCGGGACAGAGCGTGGTCAACGCTTCCTTTTGCTCAGTCAGCCATTCCTGGTGCTCGGCCTGCGCGGCGGCTTCTCTGGCAGAACGGGCCTGCTGAGTCGCTTGCTGCTCAACGTCGAACTTCGCACGAAGGGCTGTGTATTTTCCGGGGTCGGATTCTGCGAGGGCCGCCCATGCTTCCGGCGTAATCCCGTCCCAACGGCTCGCAAAGGTGGATTCGGCCTTGTCAGCCGCCTCCGCCATACGCGTCGTCAGTTCCGTGAACTTCGCTTTCTCGGCCTGTGCCGCCTTACGCTCCGCAGCAGTCCCCTCCAGCTTCTTCGCCGTCAGGGTCTTGACCGAGTTTTCCTCAGCCAGGATCGCCGCTTGCGCTTCCGGTGTCAGCGTCGCGAACAACGCCTTGCCTTCCGCAGACCAGAAACTCGGAGCCTCGACTACCGTTGCCGGTGTCTCAACGTCTCCTTCTTTGTCTTCCGCTGGCCCTTCGGCTGCTTCGACATCTGACGGCTGGTCACCGTCAGAAACTTGTTCACCGTCGTCAGCAGCCCCTTCAGGCGCATTCTCGACGGTTTCGACAGGGTCAGGCGCGCTATCGATGGTTTCAGCGTCCGTCAGAACGGAAACGGCCTCGTCAATCGAATAGGAAGCGTCGCTCATTGTTCACCTGTGATGATGTTCGCCTTTATTAGCGCATCTTTTGCAATAAGGCCACTACCCACAATTCCGTTTATGGCGGCCTCGACCTTGTTGATCATAATCAAGGCTGCGTGGGTCGTCAGGACGTGTTCTGAATTGATGGGTAGCGCCATCAGTGTCCGGTTCAGTTCGGCGCGCAAATCGGACATCGCGCGGTCGAGAACGGGCTTGACCGCAGCGGCGTCGCGACCAAGGCGGGCTGTGTCGGTGTTACTCATCGCCCGATGATGTCCATTTTCGCGCGTTCCATCAGAATCAGCGTCTCACCAGCGTTCGCGGTGCCAGTGATGTAAACGCCGTCCTCGTCCTCCAACTCACCAATAACCATAAGGCGGTGCCAGTTGCGGCCCTTGGCGGCTTCAAGAACCTCGTCGGCGGCGCATCGCCAATCCTCTGACGCGGTTTCAGGAACCAGCCTTACAACTTCACTCATCCCCCAGCCCCTCCGGTCTCGACATCCGCCGTAGCAGTGGACACCTGTGCGTCAACGATGATTCCCTGACGCTTCAATTCGATCTCGGCAGCGATCTGCTCACGCTTCAGCAGCAGTTCCGCATCGATCTGCTCGCGCTTCAACTGAAGTTCGCCCGCCACCTGGTCGCGCTTGGCCTGGATGGACGCAGCAGCCTCATCGCGCTTCAGTTGCGCGTTCAGCTCAGCCGCAGCCCGGTCATCCTCGGCCTTCGCCAGATTCTTCTCGCGCTCCATATCAAGCCGCGCGGCCATCTCCTGCGCACGCATCTGCTGATCGGCCTGAGCAAGCATCATCTTTCCCTCAAGCTCCTGTGCAGCGAGAGCCTGACGCCCCTCAAACTCGGCCTGCGCCATGGCCATCTTGCCCTCGGCCTCGACCAGCTTGGGATCGGGTGCGGGGGGTTCTGGCGGCGGATCACCGGGCTTCGGAGGCGCGTTAGGATCGGTCAGGTACAGGTCCGCGTTCTTGAACCCGAGGCCCTTTTCAAAGAACTTCTTGGTCAGATTGTAGACATTGGCTGGCTTGACCAACGGGCCACTTGCGCCGCCTTGCGCCGCTACGATGGTCTCCTGAACCTGTAGCCCCTGTTGCAGCATGAGCATCTGCGCCTCCTTGCCGGAAGCCCCAACGCCGATCTCAATCGTCATGTCCGACCGGCTACCCCACGAGGTCGGGTCGATCTTCACCCACTTGTTCCGCAGACGCGCCATAGACGGCCCAGACGAATTCTCGCGAATCAGGGCGTGCAGGCCGAGGAACATGTCCTTGACGCCGGTCTCGGCCAGAATACGGGCGATCAGACGAATACGCTTCTGCGCAGTGTCCATCATCGCCAGTGCACCCTTGGCGGTGTCGTGCAGCGTGTCGGGGTTCAGGCCTTGAGCGTTGCGGACGATCCCGGTGCGCTGTTCGGCCTGCGTCGAGAAATATTCCAGCGCGCCGAACGGATCGAAACCCAAACCAGCAGACGCCAGAGGGGTTACGGCGTCGGGGCCGTTCCCCCGGATCGGCATGTTAGGCGCGTTGTTCAGGTAGTCGGGGATCGTCCACTCGTTGACCTTGGTCATATCGATGTACGAACGGCCATTGAGGGCGAAATACCCGGCGTCCAGCGCCATTCGGGTGATAGCCGTGCGGATTTTCTGGATTTCCAGCAACCGATCCGCCACCGACTCCCCGTAGAACCGGTGCGTGGTGATGTATGGCGTAATCGCCGAGAAACGGTTGGACTTGACCTCTTCGCGTTCCAGCAGCACCGATTCAGACGCATCGGTCAGGGCGCGCGTATAGCCCTTTTCGGTCTTCAAGTAGTGCTCGACAACCTCGACCAGGCGACGATCCCCCGTTCCACCCGTCCCCTCATCGTCTTCGCCTGCCGTATCCCGTGCACGTTCGATTTCACCGTCTTGCAGCCCGTACGACTGGAACTTCTCGATCTTGGCGCGCGGGTATCCCTCGGCTAGCAACTCATAGACCCGCTTACGGGCTCGGTGCGCGCAATACGGCGTGTCCCGTAGCGAGATCGTGTCCCGGCTGACGGTGAAGTCTTCGGGAGCGACGGCAGCCACGCGAGCGCGCTTGCCCTTCTTGCGGATCGTGAACGACCATGTGCCGTCCTCGGCCCGCTTCTGGTCGGTCATCCCGTCTGGATTGGCCTCCAGCGCCGCGACAGCCTCTTCCTCGGCCTTGCCGGTGAAGTCCTCTGACTCGTCAATCTCCTCCGACCACCACTTGAAGATGCCCGTTTTCGTCAGCAGGGCATCCTTGATCGCGGTATAGAGGATCATGAAACCGTCGTTTTCGTTGAAGAAAACGTGGTTTATGTAGTCGGTTTCCTGTTCAGCCGCGTCCTCGTCTTCTTCGCCGCGCGGCATGAACGCGGCCACGTCCTCGGCAGTGAAGATTTCGACCAGATCAGGCAGGATTGTCTCGATAGCGTCGGAGACGTCCGTACTGACAGCAGACGAGCGCCCATCAAGGTGCGACACGTCGTCCATCTTGCCCTTGTAGTAGTTCAGGGCCTTCTCGCGCGCCTTGGTCAGGGTGGCGTCTTGGTCGAATCCGAGCGAGTTCGCCCTTTCGTTCGCCAGTGTCGCGAGAAGCTGGCTGTCAGCGTCCGTTTTGACGGGGGTCTTGGCCATTTAAGACGGACACACGGGGAGCGTAGCGATGAGCGCCAGAATCAGGCTGATGACGGTGTATGTTGGCGTACCGTGCGCAACGGTGAAGCCCTCAATGTAGGTCTCGCCGAGGTACACAGCGACAGCCGATTGCGGCGGCGCATAATCTGGCTGATTAGTTACGCGAACCACATAACAATCGAATTGATATTCCATCACTCAGGCCTCCAGCCTGCGGCAGTGTAGGTCAGAACTTTCGTCGCGCCCGTCAGAAGCGGCACGCTGGAGCCGATTAGTCCTTGCAGGCTAACGCCCAGAAGAGCACCGATAACGCCCGTCATGGTCACAGTGAACTGCTGACCTGGATAGGCATTAACGGCTGATGGCGTGATCGTCATGTTCGTCAGCGTGTTCGCCGTGAGGAAGATTTGCGGCGCTGTGACCAGAGGAACCAGAGACACTGCGCCGCCTGTGCTGTTCATGTCCACGGCATAGTCGGAGCGTTGCGGACGCCAATAGTAGGTGGAGCCGTTGGACGAACACCGCATGACCTCGTCGGCAGAACCGTACAGATCGGTAACGCGAGCGTACTTTCCGAGATATGCCGCGCCCGCTGGGTAAGTCGCCAGCAGAGCCGCGACCGTCATGGGGGTCGGGCTTACGAACGAAGTAGGCGGCAACTGAGCAACGGTGACAAAATCACCGGAATAAATACCCCCCATCAGACAAAGTCCGCCGCAAGAAACGCGGTGGCGCTGATAGCCTTGGCGAACGGCCCTGTGGTCGAGAAGACCAGAACGATCCCGCTGGCCATGCGCACGGGCATGTCGAAGTCGAAGGCAATCGTAGAGTTTGCCGCCATGACGTAGGTCTTCTTCGGGGTCGTCGTTCCGTCAGCGGGAACGGTGGCCGAGTCATAGATCAGCAGATAGCCCGCCGATGCGCCCGAGGTAGCATTGACGCCGTACAGGTTACCGGCGCTGGCCTTGGCGATCAGAGACCCGGCTGCGACGGTGGTTTGAGCCGAACTGACAGCGGACGTAGCGGCAGACGAGGGAGCCGCCGTTGACGTGGTCGGCAGCGGGTTCGTGGCGCTGACCGGGGATTCGTTCCCCAGAGTGTCGCCCGGAATGGGAAGATAAATCAGACCGCCAGCCATCGAAAATAACCCCTATGCTTTTCCGTCTATAGCACGATTTTGGTTATGCGCCATAGACAGTGGCCGCCCGGAATCACTTCCTCCTGAGGGTAGCCAATGCGATCTCGCCAAGGATGATCGTTATGATCCCGTCGAAGCCTGGGGCCTCTTTCGCCCACCAGCACCAGCCAAGCCAAACGACGCTATAGGCCAGCAACAGCACAGTTGACCACTTGGACCGCCCAAAGCGTAGGATGGCGGCCTCATAGCGATCCCAGATCATACCGCACCAATCCTCGGAAGCGCCATCTTCCCCGATCCAAACGACACAGGCTCCGGGGCGACAGCGCCTGTCCTGAACGAGTCCGCGTCGTGCGAGAACACGTCGTGACGTGGACGGTCGCGCCAGACGCCCCGATTATCGTCCCACTCCTTGCGGTAGTTCTTTAGGCTGCGGATTCCGTTGGCGCATTTCTGCTCATCGAACCAGCACCGGCCCAGCAGGTTGCGCACCGCCTCGATGCCGTCGCTGACCTCCAGCTTGGGCGCGACGAGGATAGGTTTTATCCCCAGCCCCTCAGCGACCTCCTTGCGGGATTTCCCGTTCGTCTCGCTCAGATCGCGCACCTGAACGTCGTGCGGCATGATATGGCGCTCGTACACGTACGGCTTGTCGGCAACCACCTTGGCGTAATGTGCCAGACCCTCGCCGTTGTTCGCGTAGTGATCGATCACCCTGATCTCGCGGCGATGTCTCTGGATAAACCAGATCGACATGTCGTCGTTCATGCCAAGGTCCCACCAGGTCTCGACCTTGAGGGCTGATTCGTACGGGACGCGGGTGATACGGTCTTCGCGCTCTGCAAGGGCCATTTGAGAGGAATAGTAAGCCCCCTCCACAGCCGCCTCGAAAGCCTCCTTGGGGGTCGCAGGATACTCACGCTTCATGTCCTCGCCCTGTAGTTCCGCCTTCTTGACGTACCACGCCTTCTGGAACGGATCGAGGGTGATACCGGCCTCGTCTTGCAGAACGGTGAAATACCGCTCCAGCGACGGCGGGACGGTCACAGGGCTGTCGAGGCGATAGGCGGGCTCTTTCCACCACGGATAAAAGTGAAACTTCCAGTCAAGCTCAGACAGCGTCTCGCCCCGGCGCTGTTTGGCCTGAGCCTCTTCGCACAAGTCATAGAACCTTCCCTCCTGACCCTCGGCAGTGGACTCGATGAACGCCACCTGTCCCGCCTGGATGGTATTGAGCGCGCCAGTGACGATCTCTCGCGCACGCTCCGGGAACTTGGCGCATATCTTTCCGAACTCGCTGACGTGCAGGTATTGCAGCGTGCCGGAACGCAGGGACGTCCCCACGCGGATCAGACTGTTATTCGAGAGTTCCAGCGTGGACGTGTTCGACTTGACGATCTGCGTCGTGTTCTTGATGCCCTCGGGCAGGTTGTCATACGGGAACTTGATCTTGTCCCGGAAGATCGCCTCCGCATCGGGCAGGGTGTGGGCGATGACACCGCAGCGGGTGTCCGGATAGAACACCGCCATATCCAGCATGTAAATCTGGATGAAAGTCGTGAACCCAAGCTGACGGGCCTTAAGGATCACGTTGAGGAAGTGCATCTCATCCAAAAGCTGGGCCTGCGCCCACGTCATCTGGAACTTGACGCGCTTACCCTCCTTGTCCGTGATCCAGTAGAGGCTGTTCAGCCGCCACTTCTGGTCCTTGAAGTGGTCGATGACCTGGGCGGGGGTCAATCACCACCCGGTCGCGGACGCCCACCAGCCGTAACCGCGTCCATCAGGCTTGCGAACGGATTGTTGCCGTTGGGGTCTTCGTGGACGGTGGTGGCGCGGTCACCGTACTTTTTCGGGTTCATGCGGGACAGCGCCCACTTGCGCGTGTCAACACGAAGCTTGGCCTTGGAAACTTCGGCAGGATCGGCGACTACGTCATCAGCAATATCGAACATGTCCTCAAACATGCCGACCGCACGTTCATCGGTCGCCTTCGCGTATTGTTCCGAGAAATCATTGTGTTTTGTCAGCCAGAGCATGACGCTTGAGAGTGCTGGCATTTTCGGGTCACGGCAAACAGCCCGCAAAGACTCCCCCTCTACGAGCCTGGAACAAATGTCTGCGGCCAGTTCAGCGCTGTAGTCTGACGGCCTACCCAAATCACCCATGATACGCAATCTTCGCCAGACCAGCCTCGATCTCGCCGTGAGACCGACCCTCATGATGGGCGCGCTCGATATACACCTCAGCCTCAGCCTTCCAGTCCTGGAAGCTCTCGTCACCGTGAGACGCGTCCTCTGGGATCACGTCGGTTACATCGAAGACACCGTAATCGGTGCGGAACGTCATGCGCATCTTACGGCTCGAAGGCTGGTTGGCGTAGAACTGCTGGGCGGGGTCGCAGGCAGTCACGAGGCGTAGTCTCCCGGAATATCGATCAGGTCCGTGTCCGAGGTGCGACGATCATCGAAGTCGCCGAGGACATAGGCCGCGAGTTGTTTGATCTCGTCCTCTGTCGCGATCCCGTTCGGCAGGACACGCGCAGCCAGGGATTTGATCTCGGTGGTCACAGCGAAGCAAGACCCGCACGATGGAGGATCACCAGCACGGCGATCAGGATCGCGATGGCCTGTAGCGCCCACTTGAAGTTGGGCGAGATCATCGGGGCGGACTGGATCAGCCAGCACACGAGTGCGGCCACGATCAGGACGATGAAGGCGAGGATCAGGATGTTCATAGCGCAGGATTATCCACGGATGCGGGCGGGTTGGCAAGGGGTCGGCGCGAGACGAAATCAACATGCTTCGCGCAAAACTCCTTGCCCTGATCGGGTCCGCTTAGAAACTCCTCGGTCGCGTCCTTCGTGCAGCGTGGGAAATCGCAAGTTCCGTCCATCTTCATTCTCCTCGACTAGTGTGAAACGCAAAAACCAAAAACGTGTAAAAAATCGGGGTAGTGTGATCGGTGGTGAAAACCCCCCTTACGGGGGTGTTTGTTTTCACACCTCAAATCACACCAATCTGGGCAGTGTGAAATCACATGTGAAATCACACTAGATCACACTATCAAATGCCACCTCTTTTGACCCTCTTCACCGACCTCTCCAACCAGTCCTTTTTCGACCAGAGGCTTGATGGCCTGGCTGAGTTTTGAGCCGTTTAGATTGCTCATTGCAGCAAGTCTGGTGAAGCCAAGCGAGTCGTTTCCGGCCTTCTTAAGGGCGCTCATGATGGCCTTTTGGTTTGCTCCCATAGGGCTTTGACGAGGCGCATTCTCATCCTCTTGACGCTCGTTAACAGGCGAATCATCGGGATAAAGAATGAGGGTTCCTTCCACTTCTCCGCGATGCGGAAAGGCGAAACCCTTGGCCAGAAGACGGATCGTTTCGAACTCTTCAGCGTCCTTTTGCTTGCCGTAAGGAGCCTCATTGATAAGCTCCAGACGCTTGTCGGTGCGCTTGCAGAAGATGAGGGAATCGACCGCCCCACGGAAAGAAGATGAACCGCGCTCGCCCTTGTCCACGTCCTTACCAGTGTGGTGAACGACCATGACGGCGGATTTGGTGTGTTCTATAAGGGCGTCGATACCTCGAATGAACGCGCCCATATCTTTCTGGCTGTTCTCGTCTCCAGGGCCGAAGTTCCGCGCCAGCGTATCGATTACGATAAGAACGGGCTTGATAGGCAGGGAGTCGAGGGTGCGGGCAACTTCAGTCAGATCATCGTCTAATGAGATAGAGACGGATGATGGAAGCATGTGGAAGTCTGGACGTCCTGCCTCCGGGAAGGCCCTGCGCCAGCCCATGACACGCTTCGCCATGCCTCGCTGGCCCTCGCCCGCGATATAGACCACACAGCCCTGTTTAACTGCTTTTCCGTTCCACTCACGGCCCGTAGCGATGTGCAGGGCCATATCCACCGCCGCAAAGGATTTCAGGCCTCCTGAAGGCCCGTAGAGGCCAGCAAAGCCAGAGACCGGCACAGCGCCATCTATGAGCCATTCGACGGGCTCCAGGTTCTCCAACGCATCGACGTCCAGCAGGCGATACTTAAGAGGTTTGGCCTGCCCCGCTTGCGGCGAGATGAAGGCCTGAACGTCGAATCCTTCTGCGACTGCGTCTGCGGCATCCCACTTTGGCGGTTTGCCTTTCGGAATGTCGATTGTTCGCACATCGCAACCGATCCCCTCCAGAACCGGCTTAACCCTGTCCATAAACTCAAGGCCGGTTTTATCGTTGTCCGGCCAAAGGATGATTCTCTTACCGGCGAGCGGTGACCAATCGGTCTTGTTGATAGAGGTATTGGAGCCGCCCATGGCGCTAGTGGATTCGATACCAAGCGAAGCGAGCGCATCCGCGCATTTCTCGCCCTCGCAGAAAACGACTGTTTCCGCCGCCCTGATCTCTGGCAGGCGATAGAGAGGGCGCGGGTCTGGCATCCCCGAAGCGCCAGACGGCAGGAAGGGAAGATAAGTCTTCTCGTTGTTTGGCAGTTCGTAGCGTCGGACCTGTGCAAGTTTGGTTTCCCCGTCGAGAGCCAGATAGGTCCAGACCTGAGAGGGCGATCCGAGAGGCGCACGCGTGACCTTGGGCTCAGTGGCGACGATGGCTTTGCGCTGTTCGCCTATCGTGTGGACCTTGGACGTAAAGCGCGGGGCGCTTGAGAGACCGCAGAAGCGCTCCAGGTCTTCAACCGTGTCCCTAAAAGACATGTTGCTGGACTGACGCCACAGATCGATAAGGTCGCCCGCTTCTCCTGTCGCATGATCCATCCAGAGGCCCGTTTCCGGGCCGGTGAGGGCGATGGACAGGCTTTCGCCTGCGTCGCCCTGCACATTACCGACACGGGCTTCCTTGGCCGTTATATGGGCGCGCGGGAGAACGTGTCTGATAACGTCCTGTGCAGACGCCTGAAGCGCTTGGCGCAAAGTCTCCACGCGCCTATCCCAATCATCGGGGTTGATGACCTGGAACTGCGGAGCATCGTTGAAATCGAGCATCTAGACGCCCTTCCAGCAGCGTTCGGGGAAGCTGCAAAACCGGCAGACGAAATGGTCCCGTGTCGCGAATGGCCTGGGCAAAAGTTCCTCGTTGCGCGTGGACTCGATGACCCGTACAGCCCGGTCCGTCATGCGCTGCGCCTCGCCCGCGTCCAGATCATAGACGAGGTGCAGTTGCTCCCCATCGTCCAGATTGGTGACAGTGAAGACGGTTTGGCGTAGTTCCAGATATGCCATGCAGGTGTGGATTTGCGACCAGTATTTGGGACGGGCTTTCTTTAGGCCGTCACGCTTGATCTCTTTGAATGTTTTGACGCCTACGGCCTTGTGCTCCCACATAGCCGGATAGGACAGGCCGGGGATTTCCGGCCCGCCAATGAAGACCCCGTCCGGCTCTCCGCTGAAGTCTCCGTCCATCTGCACGAACCGGAATGGCTTGCCGGTCTTCTCGCTTTTCTGCACAAGTTTAAAGCCCGCGTCCTGAAACCAGCATCGCGCAAGTTCCTCAATCATGTGTCCGAAATCGAACTTGCGCAGGGTAAGGGGCTTGAAGTCGCTTTCCTTGGGAGCGCCCGCGAACTCGTACTGAAGCTGGCGTTCGCACTCCGTGCCGATCCCGGATGCGCCAACGTAGGCGCGGCGCTCCTGCTTTGAGCGCTTGTCGAGAAGGGAGGTGAAGAGGACTTGGTTAATCGCGACATCGGTCGCGGCCTTGGTCGCATGGTGTGAATTGAGGTCGATCATTTGAGGTCATTTTCTTTCTTAAAGAAAACCCCGACCCTTTAGGGGCCGGGGCAGTTAGTCAATGTGTTTCAGGGGAAGGGAATTTCGTCGTCGAAATAGGCCCCGCTATGATGTCCAGCATGGAAGCCAATCGCCAGAACATCAATCACCTGTTCCTTGCTCAGTTCAAAGAACGGCTTGTCGCTTGGGAGATGCGAAAGCTGTGAGCCGATCTGAGGGAGAAGAGCCTCCAGAGACCCGCGCAGATGAGCATCGCCAAGGCTGTAGGCGATCTCTCCGCACAGAATACGGCCAATCGAGAGCTTGACCCGCTCCACGATCCACGCCGAGACGATGGCGTAAACCACAGAGTCCGGTGCAGCATGTCCCGGAAAGAACTCCCTTAGTTTTTCCGCCGCAACCTTGACGGCCTGTAGTTCCTCCGGATTAGGCGGGGGAGGAACGAATCCCTCCCCCTTCTTCGCCTTCCTTACTGCGCCCACGTCGGCTTACCGGCAGAGGCTTGAGCCGGAGCTTGAGCAGGCTTGGATGCAGAGGGCTTTGCGCCGGTAGAACCGACGTTCTGATAGCCCTCTTGATCCGGAGTGATGATACTGCGGATGATGTTCTTGTCCGGCCACTTTTCACTGTCTGGTCCGTGGGCCTTATTCTTGAGCCGTCCGGTGTCGATGCCAATTTCCACCGGGAAGGTGAGGCCGTTGAAGTCAGCGTAGGATGCGACCTTACGCGCCGCCATGGCGTTGTCGGACGTATCGCTTGGCTGGATGTTGCGAGCCGCTTCTAGCATGGCGCGAAGCGCGGACTTGCTGATCTTGGCTGCGGTCTGCTGGCCTTCGGTGTGGCCGTCGATGGTGTAGAGGTTCCAGATTTTGCGGCGGTCGTAATCGCCGCCCTGAATCGTGAACTCGAAGTCCAGGCCGGAGGAGCCGCTGTCCGCGTTGCGGATCAAACCGCCATCACCACTACCACCGGGACGGATCGAAGCGACCACGATAGCAATCGTGCCCTCTGGAATCAGCGAGCCGCTAAAGCCGCTGCGCTGTTCTTCTGCTGTGTTGAAATCAAACATGGTCTTTGGTCTTTCGTTTTAAAAGGATTAGGCCGCTTGGGTTTCCGGCAGGGCGGTATGGATACCGCTCCGTCCGCGTTGCTGATCGCTGGCCTTTGCAATCAGTTTTCCGAGATGGGGTTCTTCGACAGGGTCGAGACGCCCCGAACGATCCTTTGCAGGGACCGCGTGTTCGTTGTCTTTGTTTGTGATGAAGGCGCGGGTCGTGTTGCCATCGCCGAAGTCCACAAGGATGTAGGAGATAACCTCATCCACGATGCCGGGAAGCTCACGGCCTGTCTTCGATCCCTCGATATGAGGTTCCCAGATCATCCGACCGTAATCGTCCTTATGCTGTTCCATGGCGCAGGTCAGGATGACGTTCTTTCCGCGTGCGTGCTGAAGCTGGGTGATGAAGCCTAGCATCTCTCGACCCAAGAGGCCGTAGGCCCCGCGCATGTCCTGCTTACCCTGTGCATTGAAAGCATCGGGCTGTTGCTGCGACCACTGGAGGCACAGGCGAGACAGCTTGGTGATGGAGTCGACAAAGATCGTGTCGTACTTTTCCAGCATGTCCATGTCGAAGTCGGAAGCGACATTGGCGTAGTGCGCTGCACTGTACGGCGCATGGTCTGGCAGGGCAGGATTAGGCCCGCCAATAAACGCCGCCAGATCACGACACTCCGGCCAGGCAAGCGGACGAATGGTGTCGCAGCGCACGTCTTGCACCGCAAGGTCACCGGCCTCGCCATCCACGAACAGAGTGCGCTCTGCATCCAGAGTGCGCAGAAGGCTGGTCTTACCCACGCCATAAGGCCCGAGAATCAGGGCCTTAACCCCACCCTTCTCTGCCGCCCGCTCATCAGCCGTAATGATCTTCATTGGTCAGTTTCCTTTGATTTTGATGGAGGTGTTACCGGGCTTGACGGTGCGAGCCGGTTCGAACTGTTTCTGGATCGAAGATGGCCACGCCGTATAGCGCTTCTCCGTCACGACCAGATTCGTTTCGATGTATTCCGCCGGATCATCGCCAGCCTCGGCAATGCGAGCCGCGATAGCCTTGAGGTCCGCTTGATCCCACTCGACCTTCTTAGGTCGGCTCACCTCGATAGCGCACCCTTCGGCCTGGACATGAACCGTGCCGGTGTCTTTGGCCTCACGCAGATACGCGGCCTGAATCTGGTCCTTAAGCCGATGCTCTACCTCCCCCTGAAGTGCGCGGCTTACGCCAGTCGCAGACGCGCTAAGCGCCTTTGCGTCTTCCAGCAGGAGGCCAATCGTCTCAAGGTCAAGTTCCGCAATCGCAGAACCATCGTTGATTAAGTCCATTACGGACGGGATATTCTGAAGGGTCATTTGGTCGCTTCCCTGTTTGATGTGTGGTCGTTTGTCTTTTGTTTGGGTGGTTGTGCGGAGGCCATAAAAGGAAGCGACCAAACTTCACCGTGCGCTTACGCTACACGGAGACCTCCGCACATATTCTGTTAATCGCCGGTCATATGGTCGATTTCTCTCGGCAGATTGAGAGGACAGTTTATGCGGGTTCGGGCGCGGGGACAAGCAGAATATGGACTTGTGCATCTTTTCCCGGCGCTCTGTCCGTCCACTCCGCATAAAGCGCAACGCAGTCGCTGTCGTCCCTTACGCACTGACAGAGAACAAGCGCGTCCTCTGGTCCTTTGATGTAGTTGGAAAGGTCGCGCTCTGCGCGTGAGGGCCTGTCGAACTTAAGGGATAGGCGGTAGGGGCCGGTTAGCGGGGCCTGGTCTAGCATCTGACGCTGTATGTCCATCTCTGCCAGGATACGCCACTTGCGATAGCTAGGGCTCATGATCTTTCGCCCGTGTCGCACAGTGAACATATTGTTCCCGGTCGGGGGCATTGGCAGAGACAGGCGAATCATCCCCGCACCAGCCGATACCCGAGACACCGAACGGACTCGATCTGCACACCCTCAAGCCGTGCATGGCTGATCCACGTCAGCAGCGACGCTTGCGGGATGCCGTGGCGATAAAACACCTCCTTGGCGACCGTGCCGGGACATGACTCCAGAATGGTCATGACGCGCGCAAGGCCGTTCAACGGACTACACCGCACAATAATATCCATCACCCTTCTCGTTCAGAACGGTGTGGATGTCGGCGCAGTCGAACATGCCTTCTGGCCCTTCATAGAAACTCGTCTCGTCGCTCACCTCATCCCAGAACCGACGCAGGTCCGCGATGCTGTAGGGGCGAAGCTCGTTCAGACATTCCTCGTGTCGCTTTTCCCATTTGATGTCTGCGACCGTCTTCTGTTTGGTGAGAACCTGAAAAACCTGCTCCATGGTCATCATGACCATTTCGGATTCTTCAACTGGCGCTGGTTCGGGAAACGGGATTACGTTGGTCATTCTAATTCCTCTTGCTCATTTAACCGCTGCCAGCTTGTCGGCTGGGATGTGATAGCCTTGACCAAAGACGTTGATAATCGTCTTCGGAGGCAGGCGGTGGCGAAGCCTGCTGATGATGACGCGCACGATGTTTTCCAGCGTCCCGTTGTCGCCGCTGATGAGGTTCTGGATCGTGTCCTTGGTGACGATATGGGGACTGTGGCGAACCAGGGCGTGAAGCACGCGACCTTCAGCGGGCGACAGGTCGTGCTTGGTTTGCAGCCTTACCGCTTCCGGAACAACCGGAGCCTTTCGGGCCTCATACTCCGCAATCTCCTCCTTAAGCTCGCGGACCTGTCGCTGAAGCCGGGCGCAGTTATCGCACATTGGCGCGCTCCCTCTGAATCCGTTCTTTCCGCACGGCCCACGGCTCGAACAGCTTCATGTCCCAGTCGCCACGGTCGATCTTGCGCGGGTTCATGTTGATCCTCCGGTGATAGGTGCGGATACGCCTGGACTCAGCCCCGACAAGACCCAGACGGTCCAGCTTTCCGCAGACCTGATTTCTTGTCATCTTCATCTCGTGCGCGATCTGGTTGAAGGATCGGCCCTGTTTGTGCAGTTGAATCAGGGTTGCAATCTTCTCCGGCGTCCACGGCGTGGTGTTCTGGTTGGCGTGGGTGATCATGCGCTGGCCTCTTTAACCGCCGTCAACGCCTGCTGCATGACGTTCATAAGCGCATCTGCCATGGTCGAGGGTTGGCGCAGATCGACGTGAAACCCACTGTCGAATGCGCTGTTTTTCTCGATCAATGCGATGTGCGGACTTTCGACAGTGGGGGCGCACGAGGCGTCACAAGACACCTGACACTCTGCGACCGAAAACCACCATCCGGGGAGCGATGTTTTGAACCGGACGATTGCGCCTTCAAGGCCATCGGCGGGCATGTCTTTCCAGTTCATCCCATCCCCTCCAGCTTCCCCCGCAACTCCAGCACATCCTGCGCCGTGAACCCGTCCGCCAGTTCCAGCGACCCGCCGAGCAGGCGCAGGAGGTATTGGCGTTCGGCGGGGGTGAGGATCAGTGGTGCGGGCGCTTCGTCCTGAAAAGGTGACCTCTCACTCATGATTAATACCCTTCACAAGACAGATAGTCATGGCAGGGATGAAGGTCAGATAGCAGGCGGCGAAGAACCAAAAGCCCTCGGCTGTATAAGCTCCAATTTTTGCGGCTATTAACCCGCCAACGCAGATCGCCATTGCTGACAGCCATGCGCCGATAAACCATGCTGCGCGCTTCACTTCACATACCTCCAGCTCTTATCCACCGGCTCGATCCCTAGGATTTTGCAAATCTTCGGCCCTGGCGAAGTGCGTCCCGACAGGACGTTGCGGATGTAAGGGTCCGACAGGTCGAACTTGCCGCTGAACTTCGGGACGCTGCCGACCTTTTCGATCTTCTTGCGCAGCAGTTCGGTCACTTCGTCGCGGGTCATCAGTAATCACCATCGTTGAGAATTTCGACGTATTCGCGATTAACGGGATGGCGCTTCAGCGTGAAGGCCTTCCGCGCGTCTAGGTTGGCAGCTTGAAGGGCTGCATTGAGCAATTCTTCGGCGCGCTCTTCGGTCTCCGCGATGACCAGGGACGCACACCCCACAGGATAAACGCTGTCGTGGTCTGTGCACGTCCACAGATACATATCTGTCATTCATTCTCTCCAGTCCGCTCAATCAGCGTCCCTAAACCGTACCTCTGAAATCGTGTCGTCGCAACACGAAAATAATCTGTTGACACCCCCTCAATCCCCGTCCATGGTTCCGGTTACTGGAACTGGAGATTGAAGATGCCGATTAGCAAGAATGACGACGGTTGGTGTGGAGAGCCCTGCCCTGAGTGCAAGGGCGATCAGTTTGTTGAAGAAGAAAACGGCTATAGATATTCGTGCGGACGATGTGGCGGAACAGGTGAGCGTTACGAATCCTCGCTCGATCTGAGGGATAAGGGCGAATGACCCACACCCCCGCCCAACAATCCCTCTACGCGGCGACCAACGAGTTCTTCGCCGAACACGCAGACCGCCACGGCAACACTCAGGCCAGCCGCGACGAGGCGACTGAGTTCGTCGTCCGCGCGGAGAAGACCGTAGCCGACGTGGTCGCCCTGGTGCGCAAACACACCGCGCCGGAACAGCAACACGACCAGGCGACGGAGATCGCCTGTATGATTATCGACGCCGAGCCGTATCTGGTCGGGCGGATGGTTGATGTGCAGATGGAGGGGGTGAAGTGATTGAGATCGGAAACACGGTCACGAACGGTTCAACCTTTAGCGACAAGAAAACCCCCTACCTTTATCGCGTTATCGCTATCGATGGTGGATGGGCTTGGGTTTTTGCGATCAACGGCACGTTCGCTGGCGACCGGCTAACTTTCAAACTTTCCGCGCTAGAGGCGGTGAAATGACCGACTGCGTCCAACACCCCGAAACCCTCAACGTCCGCGCCCCGGCGTCGTTTGAGAATTCGATGAGCCTGCTCAATCTGGCGATTGGCAATCTGGAACGGTTCGGCCCGAGTTCGTCGGAAGACATTCACCGCATGAGGCTCCTGACTTCGCGTCTGGACACGCTAACATCCAAGGCCGCGCGTGCGGTTCAATTGGGAGAAGAGAGATGATTTGGGTTAACCTGTTTATCGTGGGCTTAGCGGGCGTGACGACCCTCTTTGCAAGAGAGGCGGCCAAGGAAGAGAATTGGCATGATGCGCTTGGATATTCTCTTGTGGTGCTTATCAATCTTGCCGTGTTCATCGCATCGCCCGGAGGTGGACAATGACCGACCCCGAACCCATCAACGACTACGACGCCGGTCGCGTCTGGCCTGTAACGCAACTGGTCGTCGGGTGCGTGGCCCTGATCGTCGCTGCCGCCGTTCTTATCCTTGGGCCGCTGCTGGTGGCGATGTGGGTGTGGGAGAAACTTGGATGAGCGATCTCGGATGGAAACTTGGCTCCACCGCGCTTCCGTGCCTCATTTTGGCATACACCTCTCTGGCGCTGTTTTGCACAACCAAAAAGGCTTGGGTCAAGCCGCTCATATACGTTTTTGGTTCTTTGACTGTTTTGCTGCTTTGCGCAGGAATCCTTGTAGGAACTTGGTCATGATCCCTCTGAAAATATGGGCTGTCTCGACATTCCTGATGTTCGTGGTCTTTGGCATTCATCGGTCAGCGATGCATCACAAGGACTATGATCCGCAAGGCTCATTTGAACAGATCGTAGGATGGCTTTTGATCATCACTTTCCTTTCGGCTGTAGCTTCAGCCGCCGCTACAATCTGGACCCTCATCCCATGACCCGCCTAGCAATCCCCTCAAACATCCACGACCTCGCCACCCGCGCACACAACGACGCGAAACGCGCTGCAACGGCGCTGACGGGCACCTCGACTCTGGCGGCCCTGATAGCAGCCAGGCTTGCGGTTGATCGCTCCATCGACGCACAGCGCGCGTTGAAGCCCATGATCCGGCGTCTGGAGCGGGAGGCGCGGTTGGCGGGGAGTGTGTCGTGAGATGCCTGATTGCTTGTGAGTATTCGGCTACGGTTCGCGACGCCTTTCGTGCGCGCGGTCACGACGCCTGGTCGTGCGACTTGTTGCCGACCGAGGGTGACCCGAGGTGGCATATTCAGGGCGACGTGATGGACGCCATCGGCTTGCATCCGTGGGACCTGATCATCGTGCACATTCCGTGCACGGCGATGGCGGTGTGTGGGAACAAGACATACGCTGAAGGGTCGCCAGAATATCAACAGCGCCTGGACGCCATTGAGTGGTCGCTCAAGGTCTGGGATGCTGCGTGCATGATGTCCCCGCGTGTCGCCATGGAGAACCCCGCCAGCGTTTTGTTTCCACATCTCAGGAAGCGAAAGAAGGCTTTGGTTCAATACGTCCAGCCGTATCAGTTCGGACATCTGGAACAGAAGAAAACGGGCTTTGGGCTGCGCGGCCTGATGCCATTGCGCGAGACGGACAACGCCTATGAGGAAATGATGAAGCTACCGAAAAACGTTCGTGAGCGCGTTCACTACATGCCGCCTGGACCAGACAGGGCTAAAGAGCGTGCCAGGTTCTATACTGGCTTTGCCGAAGCCATGGCGGAACAGTGGGGCGGGCAATGACCCCTCCCCGCGCCCCCCGTGGCTTCGCCCTCATGACCCCCGAGCGCCGCAAGGAGATCGCTGCGAAGGGCGGGGCGGTTAAGGGGAGGAAGGGTTACGCGGCTGTCTCGCCTGAGGTCCGCGCTGAAATCCAGCCAAAGGGCAACGAAATCAGGTGGAAGCGTCATCGCGAGAAAAAGGCATTGACGGCGGACGAATAGGGCGTAGTGTGTGGTTACCGGATATGGAGAGAGATGATGATTTATCGCGGATATGAAATCGAGGTTGTTGCTGATCACGCTGTCTGGAAAGACGAACATGGTGTTGAGCATGTGGCTGAAAACGAAGATCGCGCCATGGATCAGATCGACGCTCACCGTCGTCTTCTTCGTAAATAACAAAAAAGGCCGGTCCCTCATCACAAGAGACCGGCCACCATCATCCTTGAAACTCTGGAGAGAGAAGATGACGAAACCGCAGGATACACACGCCACCCCATCCACGCAACCCACCCCGGGCGGGCAGGGGGCGGGGCTAGATCAAGAGCGCATTGAGCGTGGCCTACGGACCATCCGCGCTTATGACGCTGTCCGCTTTCTCCGAGACGCGCTTACCGCCACCGCGCAGCGCTCAACCGGATACGACTGGAACGCTGACCCGGATGGCATCACGCGCATTCAAGGCCACGCGTTTGAGGTAGCTGACAAGGTGTTCGCGGACCTCAACAAGGCCGTCTCAGCGACCGACGCCCTGTTCGATCACCGCGATTGGGAAGATGAAATCGCCATCGCGAAGGCGACCGGCCAATGACCCCGACCCCCAACACCCCGCTTACTGCCGAGGACGTGACGCTGCTGAAGGCGGGGGACGTGCTGCGGGCCGTCGAGAGCACCGTATCGTTTTCGGTCGGAGAGATCGTCACTGTCGAGGGTATCGAAGACTGGGGGAACACCAGCGAGATCAACGTCTTTGGTCTGTCGTGGATGCCTTCGCGCTTCACCTTCATCGGTCGCCCCGGCCCTGACGGCTGGATGCCATGGACCGGCGGCGAAAACCCGGTGCCGGGTCAAATCATCAACGCGAGGCTCCGAGACGGAACGGAGACTGGGGACATCCACTCAAAGGGCGATTGGCTTCACAGCCCACGCAGGAACTGCGGATACGACATCATCGCCTTCCGTCTCGCCGGCCTATCCCCCGCCGCTTCGGAGGATGGTGAGAAATGCGAGCGGAGAGGCAACTTCTGTCAGCGGTGCGGCTATCGCGCCTGCATGGCCCGTCCAGCCCCCGCCGCTTCGGAACCGGGCGGGGAGAGCGGGGCGGTGCTGGCCGAAATAAATGAGCTTCGGGTGCTGCTGGATAGCCTGCGCGCCGAAGATGACGGATACTGCGTCCAAGGCGATGACGATCTGCCCCTGCGGGTCCTTCGTCGGCTGTTCACCGCCCTGTCCTCCTCCCCACCCGCACAGGCCGGGGCGGTGGCTCATGCTGAACTGCGCAAGGCCGCTGAAGCCGCTGCTAAGATCGCGCCGGGGCTCTGGGGCAGCGACATCGAGAAGGGCGAGGGTGAGTACGGGATCGGGGACAATACCCATACCGGCTACATGGTCCCGTATATGGAAACCGAGTACGGCAAGCGCCTGTTCGACGCCCACAATACCGACGTTGGTCTAATCGAAGAAGACTACAGCTTCGACGAAAACGGGGCGCATCACAGCGCATGGGATGAGAACAGTCAGGTCATCTTCGAATATCTGGCCCTAGTCCAGCCCGCCAACATCATCGCGCTATTGTACGCCCACCCCTCCGGTCTGGCCGGGGCGGTTGAGGACTTGCGTGGACACAGTGGCGTCGAAAAGACCTACTGGCACATGATCAGGATGGCGAAAGAGCGGGGCTTCAGCTCAGTCTCAGATGCCATCGAAGCCGCCGGGGCGGTTGAGGTCGCACGGAAGGCGCTGGAGCGGATCAGGGACGGGCGAGAAAAGCACTTGCCCGATGGGACGACCGCCATGGTCGAACTGGACGACGCCGAAACCGTGGCCCGCGACGCCTTAGAAGCCCTAGCCGTTCTGACGGGGGCGAAGTAATGGTCTGGACCCCGCCGCCTGCGAACCCGATCCTCCACATTCGCGGCCCTGAAAAGACGCTCTGCGGTAAGTCGATAGGCCGCTGCTATTTCGCCAAGCCGGACAGCCCCGCGACTTGCCCCAAATGCCTCGCCGCCCTGGCCCCCACCGCTGGGGAGGGCGTGTGATGGGCTACGACTTGGGCTTGGCGCGCTCTCGGCGAGAGACTTCCTTGTCGATAGCCGCGCGGATGAGGTCGAGACGGTCCTCGCCGTCAGCCAGCACGGCATCCATCCGCGCCTTGGCCCCCAGAGGGAGGGTGAGGTTGACGTTCTCGTGCCACAGCTTCGCTCGTCCCATGCGGCGCGGGGTAGCCTGTACATGTAAGTCGGTCAAGGCAGTCTCTTTTCGTGTACGTGATAGCTTGACATACCATGTACGCGGTATATGTTCAATCGCATACACGATTGGAGCAAACGAAATGACCATCTCGATCCTCGGCTACGAACGCGAATGCCGCTGCGACCATTGCGGTCGCGCTCTGGAACACGGCGTTCAAACCGACACGCACGGCGTAATCGGTGCCGATTGCTTCAACAAGATCATCAAGGCCGACAGAAAGCGCTTCAGCGGCAATGGCAAGCCCGGCGCATCTCTGGTCCGCACGTTCGCCAAGCTGCGCGAGCGGGATAGCTGGGAAAGCCTCGGTCGCATTGGATACAGCCCCCGTCACTTCACCTTCGAGGTGGCGTGATGGCGCGGCTGACACTGCTGGTGGCGGGCGGCTCTGACGACGAGCGCGCCGCTATGGTGGACGAGCTTTTCGAGAAGCTGGCCCTCATGACCCGAACAGATGACGCCGGGCCGCGCATCTGGGCCACGTCCGACGATCCCGACAGACTGCCCTTCAACGATCATTCGTCGTGGAACTGAACCCATGACCGATAACACATCGCTGATCGCTCGGCTGGAAAGCGCGGCGAGAGAGCGCGTTAGCGACGCGATTTGGGCCGTCATGCACGGATACGACGGAAGGCTGCTGACAGGCGAATATTACCCCGGTCACGACGCAATCGTGAACGCAGCTATCGAAGCGTTTGAAGGTGACCCCGCCGCAATCCTGAAGGCCCTCAGCACCGCATCGGAGGCGAGATGAGCACGTCCTACGTCCCCGTCTTTCTGTGGGTTCCAACTCGCCTGATCAGCGGAGGATGGGCTTGGCTGAGAACGGTCCAGCGCGTCTCCGCCAACGGCCCGTACGGGCGATCACATATCTATCGGGACTACAGCAAATGACCCAGCCCAACCCGCCCGAGAAGGTGGAGGGCCTGGTCGAACGGTTGCGGTCGTGGGCCGCGCTTCTCGATAACGCCAACCGGGCCAGCGATCTCCCCCTCGAAGCCGCCGCCCGCATCACCGCCCTTGAGGCTCAGGTCGCGGGGATGGGGGAGGCGTTGGAGGCCATCGAGACAGAAGCCGAGCGCGAAGCCGTTCGCTGGCCCCATCTGAAACGGGTCATTCTGATTGCAGCCCGCAAAGCCCGCCTCGCTGCCGCCAAGGAGCCGTCATGAGCACGAAGCCGAGATATGTGATCGCCCCGCTTTCGATGGCCCCTTTCCCGCCGTCGTTTCTCGACGCGATCAACGGATACGCGACCGGCGGATCGACTCGTTGCCTTGAAGCGATTCACGAGGAAGGCGCTTGGCTGGATACAGCCGCCCCCGACCCCCTTCCACAGGGAGATTTGAGGGAGGCGGTGGCGAGGGTGTTGGCGAAGCAGCGCGGCCATATTGATATTGGCCACTCGATCTGGATGAACGAGGCCAAGTCTGAAGCGCCGGTCTGGCACTTCTATCTTGAAGACGCCGACGCCATCCTCGCCCTCCTGACGCCTGCTGAGTGCGCCAGTAATCCTGGCGAACTGACCCCAGCCCGTTCAGGGTGGAGGCCGATTGAGAGCGCGCCGAAGGACGGGACGCAAGTTCTGACATGGGGGTGTCTCCACGATGACGGAGGCGTGGACATGGGCGAAATCCCAAGCGCCCAGATTTCCCAGATGACAGAGTTTGGATGGTCCTGCCCGCTTCTCGGCGGCCACTACCCCACCCACTGGATGCCCCTCCCCGAAGCCCCGTCTGTAGGAGGCGAGCCGTGACTTGGAAGCCGATCCAAACTGCGCCCCGCGATGGTACAGAGATACAGGTGCGCATCCCTGGCCATGGGGATGACAACGTGGTCGCTTGGCTGAGAGACACAGTCGAAGGCACGAACGGGCCGTGCGGGTGCTGGATGTTCACACGCGATCAGGAGCCGCCTCAGGACTGGTCGGACGGCTATTGCTGGGCGATCAACGAGGACGGCGAGCGATCAACGTGGCCGACCGAATGGAAGATGCTGCCCATCACCGCCCCATCTGCTCCCCAGCTGGGTACGCAGCGAAGCGAAGTCTCCCCAAACCAACACAAGGGGGCAACCGATGTCTGATCTGCGCAAACTGGCTGAGGCGCGTCCGAGCCACGAAGAGCGACAACGGCTAACGGAGGCTGCCGCCGCAAGGGATGGAAACCAATGCTGGCTTTGCGCCGGGAAGTTTGAGCGGTTCGGATCGCTTTCCCGAACGCTGGAGCATCTGACCCCCAAAAGTCACGGCGGTACATGGGAAAGCGATAACATCTTTCTTGCCCATAAACAGTGCAACGAACTGATGGGCGACATGACCCGCCAACAGAAGGTTCGGTTTCGAAGAGGACTTGGGTTCGTCACGCGTCCGCCGATACGGCCACCGTGGGCCCGCCAAGCCCTCCACCAACACAAGGGGGAGAGACCATGAGTGCGGCTGTGGTGACGTTTCCAATCAATCGTACCCGCGCAGCTTGTTACGCTTGCTTTGACTTCCGCATTGGCGATAAAAACAACTGTCCGTCGTGCGGACGAGGGATCGGGAATCGTCTTCCTGAAAACCTTCGTCCAGAACGTCCATTTTAAGAGAGAGAAAATGACCGACCTGGAATTGCGTTCGAAGCAACGTGATCGGCTCCCAAGCCGCGATCAGATAAATCAAATCAATGATGTCGATGCACTAGAGTCGATGAGGGACGAGGTCGATATGCGGATCGCCCGCATTGAGGCCGATCTGGATTATCGCGATGCGACAGTGGAGTGGGAAAACCGCGCCATTTCCGCCTTGTCGGTGCACCGGTACATCTCAACGGCCATCAAGAGGCGGTTGGAAAAACTGAGAAAGCCAGCGCATCCCAATAAGCGTGAAAAGCGTACCGAGTGCCTTGCCCTGACGTGGATGGTTATCGACGGAGAGTTTGATAACGAAGACGCCGACACCAGCGAAGAGATCGACGCCGCGCTTAAGCGCCTTGATGAGGCGATGGAGTCGATAGAGTGGGATCGCGCTGACGAAACCGCCAAGCTTTTAGAGCTTCGTGACGTTACATGGATTGTCGAAGCTAACGCAGCCATCAAGCGCATTAAGGCCGTTCGGCATAACCTATCGGTCAAGAAGGCCGCCATATTGAGGGCCGAAAAAGAGGCGAGACGGCTTGAAATGGAAGGAACTCGGGAGCGTATGTTTATCGACGCCTGCCGCGAGGTTCTGCCAAAAGAGACCTATCAGATGCTGTGGAATCGCGTTGATCGATTAGTGGCAGAAGCTTAACGCCCCTCTTTAATCCGCCCGATCTCCCTGTCATAAGCCTCAATAGCCTGGAACAGCGCATCCATCGGCCTCCGTACAAATCCAGGTACAAGCGCCCACATCCAGATCGGTCGTGCATCGCGCGCCTGTCGCAACTTGTTCGCCGCGATGATGACGGGCTCAACGATGGCGTCGAACTTGAGGATTGCGGCGGTGTAGGTGGTTGGAGTTTTCATGGTTGCGAGTGTGGCATAACTCGCTTACCCTGTCACGGCTGCGATTTTGCAGCGCTTCCAAAGGAAAAGAAAATGGAAGACCAAACCGAACAAGCTACCCAAGCGGGTGAGCTTTCTGCGGGAAATCAATCTTGCGGAACCGCCGGTCTGTCGGACTTTGATCCCAACAGCTACTATCGTCAGAATGCGCTTCAACAGGCCTGTCACGACCTTAAGGGCGAGTCTTCTGCGGAAGATACCGTCGCCCGCGCGAAGGTCTATTTTCAGTTTCTGAAGGGCTAAGGTTGACGCCCTGCGCGGATTGGTTAGGGTGTCGATTGCCGTGGGGCGGGCGGTATATCTGTTCGTTAGTTGCAACCCCATTGCGCACTCTCCAGTGCCGCGACCAGCGCCCTCGGTTCACGCCGGGGGCGTTTTGCTACCGCCCACCCGCAACCAACGCCTTCTCAAACGTCTGCGCATATCCGGCGATCAGTTCGGCCTTGTCCTGCCCGTTGATAATCCGCCGCGCTCCGACGTAATCCCCCGGCAGATAGTCGGCCAGTTTCTTCCCCGTGAACCGCCCGCGCTCCATGCCGTTAACCATCACGCGCGCGGCTTCGTGCGGCAGCATGGCATCATCCGGACGACCGGCCAGACCGTACTTCTCGTAGTTCGCTTTGCCTGTTAGCTGGACATATCCGCGACCGGCGTACTTCACGCCGTCTCCAGGCGACATGTTCCCCAGACTGCGAGCGACACCGGGACGCTCGCCGGTGATGTCGTACATGCGCTTATAGTATGCCTCACCGCCGTACTCCTTGACAGGTTGCATCGTCGCCGCTGTCTCGTGCCATGCCGTCGCCAGTCCATACGCAGCCCACGACACAGGCCAAGCCGACATGGCCTTCAGCACCTCGTTGAAGCCGGTGACTTGTGATTGCGACATGGGGCCGAACTTCAGCCTTAAGGCGGCGAAGAAGTCGGATGGCTTGGTCAGCGTGTGCGCCGCCGACGTATTTCCCGCCACGGTCTGCGTCTTACGCCACGCCTGTACGGTGCGAGTCCCAGCGTGACCATCAACACCAACGCCCAGCACCGCCTGAACTTCGCGAACAAACGCCTCATTGTCTTCCGCCCTAGACATCATTGGCGGCCTTCTCGTGCTGCACTTTCACATAGATGTTCCACGCCCAGCGAATGGCGAACATCAAGACGCCCAGACGGCTGAAGGTCGATCCCCATTGCACGACAGATTCAGCCGTGAACAGGGACGGGATTGACGTTGTCAGCCCGCCCGCCAGCAACGCCGCCGTCACCGTATCGTAAAGATCGACGCGCTTACCGCCGAAGATCAGAATGCCAAGGCAGATCATCCAGGCTGCGCCTGACACAAGCGCGTTGATGTAGATGAGGCTTCCGTGTGGGAGGACGCCGAACACAGCGCTGGCGACGACACAGAGGACAAAGAAGCCCGCGCCTGCGTATGCCTTCACGTCCATGGCATCCATCCACCTTTGAGCAGTCAGGTAGCTACTCATCAGGCGACTCCGCAGCGACGATTTTGAATTGATATTTCTCGAAGAAATCCTTCGACCGTTTGAGAATGATCGGGATAAGCCCCAGCGCCGTGAGTCCGACCAGACCACAGATGAACGACGGGATTCGTGAAGTTTGCGGATCATATTGCGAAAACCATAGCTCGCAAATCGCGGGACCAGCCAGACACCCGGAAAGGGTCCCGACGATCAGGGTTTGAAGACGCCCCAGCAACGTCAAGTTCCGCGCAGCGGCCATCGCGATCAGCGATCCGGAGACCGACCCCACGTAAAGCCAACTGTTTTCCGCGAACCATACAAGGAATCCTGACATCATTTACGGCACTTCCGCATCGCGCGATGCACCAGAATGAACGCGCTGGCGATGAAAACGACCAGACATCCACTCGCCCATCCCACCAAGGCCATTCAAAACACCCCTATGGCCCACAAGGGCGAGTTGTGTCGCCAATCCGACACTTAACGTAAAGTCGTATTGTGGACCAATCCACGTCCCTTGTAAAAGGTAGAGAGCGTAAACAAAGTCCATGCCGAGCATGAACAGCGCCAGCCCTGCCAGCGCGAATTTCCACCATGCTGGTGAGCGGAGATGCAGCCAAAGAAACGTCAGTCCTGCCACAGTGCTGATCAGCGGGTTAATCGGCCACCAGACAGCAGCGTAGAACCCCAGCAGCCACCCGGCGGCCAAAATGAAAGCATGGGGTCTCGCTTCTTTGTCCGCCACAAAGCAGACAGCCAGAATGACGAGACCCCAGAGAATCACTTCTTTTTAGACGCGGCGCGACCACCAGGAGGTGGCGGGGGAGGCGGCGGCGTCGGGTGACCGCCAGGTCCCGTACGCATCGTAACCGGCTTTGGTTTTTTCATTTCTTGAATTCCTCTGTAATAAGTCTGCCGTCCTCCGCCCGCCATACACGACCGACTGAAGGAACTGAAATTCTTTGACAGCGTCCTGCCATGACCTCGCGTCTGGCCCATTTGAGAATCACGTTCATCACACAGTCCTCACTTTCACGGTTCCCGACGTATGATACAAACCGCCAACCCTGACACCCGCAGCAGCAGCAGCGGCATCACTAGCATACGACAGGCCCACAAGGAACGGCAGGGTAGCGCGACCTGCGTTGTCGATCTCAAAGGCTTCAGATGTACTGCCGCCGCCACTGCGAACAAAAACGCGTACGCCGTTGCTTCCGGCCTGCTCTGGCGTGATCTCCAGAAAACCATCAGCAGCCTTACGGGCAACCGTATAGTTTTCTAAGGATACGCCCGATCCGATGCGAAGTTGATTAGGAAGTCCTATGTTTCCGCTGATCTCCCGATCCGTCGCCCCGGTCGATCCGTTTACGTAATTGGTGGTGTTTCCGAAAATACGGTTACCAACGACTTTATAGGCGTTACATCCGGTGCCAATAGACAGCCCGACGTTGTTGAGCGTAAGTCCGTTAGATGGTGCAATCGTGCTGTCGGACAGGGACCAGCGAGTCGCATTGTTCCCGACGACAACAGCCGTACCGCCACACTGGCTAAGTGTGGAGTTTGCGATGTTTACGTCAGTCCAGCCCGAATCCCAATCGACGCCGTTCGTGACAAGCGGGACTTCGCACCGGATCATGTCGAAACCGGAGCAGGTTCCTCCACCCGTATTACGGAGAATCACTCCGTTACCACCGCCAGAAATCAGAGATCCGCCGCCGTTCCAGACCTGAGTCATAGAACACCTGACGATGTCGCCGCCCAGTCCTTCGGCGCGAAGGGCGCAAGATGAACTGTCCAGATAGCCGCCAAGAACCTTGAAAGACGAAACGACCTTACCAGCAGTCGGAGCAAGATAAACCGAATTGACGGCCTGAAGCAGGTTGCAGTTAATGACAGAGACGTCACCGCACTGGATAGCCTGGATATTCGCCAGCGGCTTGTTCGCAGGATCGTGCTGTGTGGCGATATTGAAGATACTGGTTTCAACGCCGTTTGTGTCGATCTTTATGACGACCCCCGTTCCTGCCCGGAACGTGGAGGCGTATCCGTTCGAAAATCGGTTAAAGCTGGCGTTCGTGCCTTTCAGGTCAATCCCGATAAAGCCGTTGTAGAGATAGAAATCATCAACAACGCAGTTGGACCGGCCATTGATGTCGATGTAGGCACCGCCTGTTTTCGACGCCGTGGAGCGGCACTGAAACCCGCGCAAGCTGATAAAGTCACCATCGAACCGGAAAACAGTTCCGCTCGCCGTCGTGGAGCGGAAAACGGTCCCTTTGTCGCTACGCCCTGCGCAATCGATCCTGACGCTATCGGGCACGCCTACGACGGTCCCGATAGGGTAAGATCGGGAAGGCGGACGAACATCCAGACCGACCACCGCAGCGTAGTTCACGCAGTTCTGCCACGCAGCACTGTCGTCCGTGCTGTTGTCTCCTTTTGCGCCGAAGATTTCAGGCGTCAGGTGCGCAACAGAAGGCTTCCACCACTGGCCGTCCGCTGTCTGAAACCCCGCATTGTTGCCTGGATTTGCCCCAGTCCGGACGTAGGACACCGGGCCGCCCCAATCCCCAGCCGTCGCGTATCCGTAAAGTGAGATTGAGGACAGAACCGCAACGATGGACGAGGCGACAGCCAAGGCTCGCGTGGGGTAGTTTCCCAGCGCCTGAACGAAAGTTTGTGATGACGCGCCAAGGTTTGAGCCGCTGGTATTTGCTCCTCCGATGTTGGCAAGGAACGTCGCGGGCGAGATGATGTTTGAGCCGTCGATGAGGGCGCGGCCTGCGACTTGCGCAGGAATGGACGCTGCGGCTGCTGTGGCGATAGCAGCGGCGTCGGTGGCCGTGTCCGCACTTGCGTCCGCCTCCAGAACGGCAGCGTTCAGGTCCGCCAGCAGAACGCTCGTGCCGATGCCGATGTTACCTCCCTGGACCACGACAGGGCGCTCTTTGCCGCCAATGCGAACCGTAACCTGACGAGCCATCAGACGCCCTTTTCCAGAACAAAATCACCATAGTCGAGCCGCGTCACCTCGCCAATTGGCGAAATCAGGTCGCACTCGAAAACGCCCACCCACGGATCGCTGACTGGGTTGCCGTTTGGAAGCGTGACGAGGTCAGGGACGTTAATGACCGTGCGGACGGTGGACGTGGTGACAACGGTACGAGAGTCGTTGACCGTGGAGATTTGAACAATTTCCATAAGGACGGATGCGCCTTGGCTTTCGGCAATGCGAAACCGCGCCGTGTACCCGGTCAGGTCGAAGTCGTCGGAAAACGTCCACGTCCAGTCGAACGTCTCTGTTTTTACCGCTGTGATGTCGTCGCAGCAGGACATTAGCGAACCCCCGTCGTTGTGTGGTAGTCTAGCAGGATGCGCAATGAACCGCCAATCGAAGGTCGTTTCTGGTTAGTGGGCGAAAAGCCCGTCAGAGAGCCAATAGTCAAGTCATGGCCGAACCTAGTTATGTTCGCAGGACTGCTTGTCATCGCTATTTTGACCCGCGCTGCGCTTTTCATCGCTGCGCGCTAAGCAGGCCGCGCGCCTCGTTTTGCCCCGTGGCAATTGCGCCGGTCCCCAAAAGACCCGAACGACGCGCAGGCGCACGAGACAGCATGGACAGCAGATCGTCAGGAGTGCCTAGCAGGAGGCGTCCGATTTCGTCCCTGACCGGCTGACCTGCCGGGGCCTGGAACCCGCGCACAAAGCCCGCGACAGGAGCCGATACAGCACTGAGGGCTGTGCGGGTTGCGCCGCCGATGGGGCCAGATTGTTCGATATTGCGGGCCAGATCAGCGAACAGACCAACCCCTTGATCTTGCTCGCGGATTGCCTGAGTAACCTCGCCCGTAATCGAGTTCGATCCCGGAGCCATGCGCCCGCCTTGAGCAGCCATGGCGATTTCGGCGTCAATGCGCTGCATAAAAGATGCGGCGTTTTCAGGCCCCATCAGAGCGGAGAGCTTGTTCTGATACGCGGGGATACGCAGGGCGCGAGGACGAAGGCGACCAGCCTGTGCGTCATTGAAAAGCTTATCCGCGAGACCAGCAACGACAGCCCCGCGTTCATTTTCACCCATGGATGCGATGCGACGGCTAAAGGTTCGCTCGTCCATCGCCTGAGCGAACAACTTCGGAGCATCGTTAAATGCCGCCTCAAGGCGGATCGGGTCGCCGCCCGCCTGTAGCGCCTCGCCATAGGCGGGGTTGAGGCGGATCATCTCGTCGCGCAGCGCCTTGGTCGTGCCGACGACAGCCCGTCCCTGAGTGTCGAGGTTCAAGCGACGTGTCGTCGGATCGCGATAACCGTCAAGAACGTCGTCAAGCCCTCGCTTCACATAATCAAGCGTCTGCATGGACGGCTCACGCACATGCAGCACGTCACCGGCCTCATCGAACACAAACCCAAGCGTGGTTGGGTCGCGGCCTTCTTCACGGGCGATATTGACGGCGTTTCCTAGCGCGCGACGAACAGAGGGGCGCTCCATCAGGGAATCTAGCAGCGGACTGCGAACCGCGCCGGGACGTGCGTAAGCAGCCTCGTAGAACGGTGTCGCCGCCTTCCTCCCCCGATCGGCCAGATTGGCGATTACGTCCGCCGATCCGGCAGGGTCCACGCCGGTCAGGTCTGCGAAGTCCTGAACGACGCGTTGCTGAGTTTCAGCAGCGCGCGCGCCTAACTGATCCTGAGCAAGCAATCCGGTACGGCCTGAGCGACGGGCCAGGGCCGCGACCTGAGACACGCCATTCGGACCGATAGCTTCTGCTGCGGTGATCGGCTTTCCGAGAAGACCTGCGGGGTTGGCTGTAATGTCCGCTCCCGAGCCTCCAACGAGGCCGGCAACGTATTGCTCAGCGGCGCGGGTCGCCCGAGGCGTAATGGCGGCCTCAGCGGGCGCTACACCGAACCCACGAGCAACGCGCGAGGCGGCCTCTGCAACGCCGGAACCCGTTCGTGCGAGCAGGCTCGGCGCGACACCGATACCGCCTGCAAGGCCAGCGCCGAGAGCGCCGCCAGCAGCGCCGCCAAGAAGACGACCCTTGAGCCCATCCCCTTCCGCCACGCCAATCCCGCTGCCGATGGCTCCGGCTTGGCCGATAGACCCCAGCAACCCAGCGGCGCGCGTAGGCGCAAATGCAAACCCCCCAAGAACCCCGCCTGCCGCAGCCTGGAAAGGATGAGCGTCCTGAAACTCGCGACGCTGACCCTTGATTGCGTCTGATTCGGCGCGAGCGGCATCCATAGCGCTGATCTGGATGTCTTCCCCGCGAAGACGGCGCAGAAGGTTTTCGATGCCCTGCTGACCAAAGCCAGCAGCCCCGGCCATTTCGTCGCTCAGGAAGCCCGTTGTTTCTTCCGCAGCCCCATACCTGACGCCAGCGCCCTCAAGCAGGTCTTGCCGCTCGTTCGCGCGCGCAAGGGCGAGGTCATAGCCTTCGCCTTTATTTGGGTCGATTTGCTCGACGGTAATGGCTCCAGAAGAAGGATCGGCACGATAGCCATCGTCTGGAATATCAATCGGCGCTTCAGAAACTGGAGCCCAAATGCCGTCCACTAGCTGCATTTTCTCGCCGGTCTGAGGGTTTGTCGCGGTTTGTACTGCTGGGGAGGAAGCCGCTTCCGGAGGTTCCAGCGCATCACCCAGGCCGGGGCCGTCCCAAGCCACATGGACGTGATCGCCTTCGTTGATGTTCTCAACCAGAGGAAGGCCAGACGACGCGAGCCGGGCGCGAAGCTCGGCCATGGTCTCTCCGGCGGCTGGTACAAGATCAAGAGCCTGTCCCGTGCCGCGCGTATGGTAACTGTTCTGAACGCCGCCAACCTTCGCGTTGTGCGCGGGGTCACGGTATCCTGAGGTTGCCCGCGCCCCGCCAGCAGCAGCCAAAATTGAGGCGCGAGGGTCTCCCGCCATAGGCGTAGGCGACCGACGTGGCGTGCTCTCGGCACGAGGTGCGGCCATAGGAACCCATTGGCCGTCTTGCAAAACGACCTTTTCGCCCGTTTGTGGATTGGTCGCGGTTTGCGCCATGCTTAGTCCAGTACGAATCCGGGGGGCGGGGGAGGAACGGCAGAGCGCGAAGGCGAGGCAGAA
>Ga0247812_10000298_pt1 | contig 41607 bp, 42 predicted proteins | sample UWRJL149409B1_FD_178011 | JGI IMG/M metagenome (GOLD analysis project Ga0247812, IMG submission 178011) | Plant litter microbial communities from Arlington Agricultural Research Station in Wisconsin, United States - UWRJ-L149-409B-1 | ecosystem: Environmental > Terrestrial > Plant litter >...
CTGGTCAGACTTGATTTCGGTGTTCTCGTACCTCGACAACATCACCCTCTACGAATACACCAGCGGCACCGGCGCCAACATGAGCATGGTGCCGATCAGCATCGGCGACATGCTCGGCGCGCTGATCATCATCGGCATCACCTTCGCCCTCGCACGCAACTTGCCGGGACTGCTGGAAGTCCTGGTGCTGTCCAAGCTGAACCTGGCTCAAGGCAGTGCTTACGCCACGACCACCTTGCTGTCCTACGTGATCGCCGGCATCGGCTTCGTTTCAACCCTGTCGACCCTCGGCGTGAGCTGGGACAAGTTGCAATGGCTGGTGGCGGCGCTGTCGGTAGGGCTTGGTTTCGGGATGCAGGAGATCTTTGCGAACTTCATCTCCGGGATCATGATTCTGTTCGAACGCCCGGTACGGATCGGCGACACGATCACCATCGGCAACCTGTCGGGCACCGTGAGCAAGATACGTATTCGCGCCACGACCATCACCGACTTCGACCGCAAGGACATCATTGTCCCGAACAAGACGTTCATCACCGGGCAATTGATCAACTGGTCCCTGACCGACACCATCACCCGTGTCACGCTCAAGCTCGGCGTCGATTACGGCTCGGACCTGGACCTGGTCAAAGAGCTGCTGCTCAAGGCCGCCAGGGAAAACCCGCGCGTCCTGAAAGATCCGGAACCCCACGTGTATTTCCTGAACTTCGGCGAAAGCACGCTCGACCATGAGCTGCGCATGCACGTGCGCGACCTCGGTGACCGTAACCCGGTACTCGACGAGGTCAACCGCTTCATCAATCGCGAGTTCAAAAAGCAGCACATCAACATCTCGTTCCGGCAGATGGAGGTTTACCTCAAGAACCTTCACGGCCAGGAATACAAAATGGTGCCGATCGAGCCGGAAACCAAAACCATCGTGCCGCTGGTCGATGGCAAACCGCCGCAAGAGCCTCCCGCCGCCAAGCTCGACTAACCCGCTTATCCCTAGCAGAATGCTCGGACATTCTGCTGGAGATGGCCGGTGAAAGCCCTCGACGAACTGACCTTCGATAACCGCTTCGCCCGTCTGGGCGATGCCTTTAGCGCCCACGTGCTGCCCGAACCCATCGACAACCCTCGCCTGGTGGTGGCCAGCCCTGCTGCCATGGGGCTGCTTGATCTCGAACCGGCCGTGGCCGACACCCCGGAGTTCGCCGAGTTGTTCAGCGGCCACAAGCTCTGGGCGGACGCGGTGCCGAGGGCGATGGTCTATTCCGGTCACCAGTTTGGCTCGTACAACCCCCAATTGGGTGACGGTCGCGGGTTGCTGCTGGGTGAGGTCTACAACGAAGCCGGGGAACACTGGGATTTGCACCTGAAAGGCGCCGGTCAGACGCCTTTCTCGCGCATGGGCGATGGACGGGCGGTATTGCGCTCGTCCATCCGCGAATTTCTGGCGTCTGAAGCGCTGAACGCCCTGAACATTCCGACCACCCGGGCGCTGTGCGTGATCGGTTCAGACACCCCGGTCTGGCGCGAGAAACAGGAACGCGCAGCCATGGTCCTGCGCCTGGCGCCGAGCCATATCCGTTTCGGGCATTTCGAATATTTCTACTACACCAAACGTCCCGAGCAGCAGAACGAACTGGGCCAGCACGTCCTGGCCATGCACTTTGCGGAGTGTCTCGAACAACCGGAGCCGTACCTGGCGATGTTCCGGGAAATCGTCGAGCGCAATGCCGAGCTGATCGCCAAATGGCAAGCCTATGGTTTCTGCCACGGCGTGATGAACACCGACAACATGTCGATCCTGGGCATCACCTTCGACTTCGGTCCGTTCGCATTCCTCGATGACTTCGACGCCAACTTCATCTGCAACCACTCTGATGATCAGGGCCGCTATTCCTTCAGCAACCAGGTGCCGATCGGCCAGTGGAACCTCAGCGCCCTTGCCCAGGCACTGACACCGTTTATCAGCGTCGAAGCCCTGCGCGAAACACTGGGCTTGTACCTGCCGCTGTATCAGGCCCATTACCTGGACCTGATGCGCCGTCGCCTCGGCCTCACCACCGCCGAAGACGATGACCAGAAACTGCTCGAACAGCTGCTGCAACTGATGCAAAACAGCGGCGTCGACTACAGCCTGTTCTTCCGTCGCCTGGGCGACGAAGCACCGCAACTGGCGGTCGCCCGACTGCGCGATGACTTCGTCGACATCAAAGGCTTCGATGCATGGGCCGAGCGCTATGTGGCCCGGGTGGCGCGTGAAGGAGAGATTGACCAGCCGCAGCGCCGCGAACGGATGCACGCTGTGAACCCGCTCTACATCCTGCGCAACTATCTGGCGCAGAAAGCCATCGATGCGGCAGAGGGCGGCGATTACTCAGAGGTTCGCCGCTTGCATGCGGTGCTGAGCAAGCCGTTCGAGGAACAACCGGGGATGGAACGTTACGCCGAACGGCCGCCGGAGTGGGGCAAGCATCTGGAGATCAGTTGTTCGTCCTGAGGTTTGTCAGATAAAGGTTTCCACCGACACCCCAAAGCGCTCGGCCAACCAGCGGATCTGCCGCAGGTTGAGCTGGCGCTTGCCGCTCAGTATTTCCGAAACGACCGATTGCGTACCTACACCCGGTAGGTCGCTCTGAGTCAGGCCATGCTCGCGCATCATGTATCCGAGAACCTCGGCACCGCTCGCCTCGGCCATGGGGTGGTGCGTGTGATCCCACTCCTCAATCCAGTCGCCGATGATGTCGACAAGGCTCATGAGTGGGTGCGACTCATCATCGCCGGTTATTTCAAGCAACTCATCGAGCGCAAGCACCAGTCTGTCATAACCGTCTTCGTTTTTCGGCTTCTGCAGCAATGGCGATACGAACTCCCAATGCTCCGCTGCCTGTTTGATCAGTACACTCACTCTCTGCCCTCTTTCCATTTCCCTCGGTCATATTCGCGATGATCCAGCACATGCTTGATGCAGAGCTTCTGGTGCTGGTATCGAACATATGCAATCAAGCGCAGCTTGTTTCCTCCGATATCGAATACGTGTAACTCCCCAACCTTGTCGGTCGCGGGAAACAGCGATTTCATAGCAGCAAAATCACAAGGGTTGTTTCGCCTGATCAGTCGAAACCAGTGATCAAGCGCACTCGCTGAGTTTGGCCATTTTTCCTTTGAATCGCGAATCCGTTTTTCTGAGAAGACACGCATGCAATTCCTTATCGCATTTTGCTATGGATGAGTTAACCACAGGGAGAAAATATCGCAAGTTGCGATACCGTTAAGCAGACCAATGGCCGGTTGGCATCCTCCCGGCGTAGATTCGCTGCGCTAATTGGAACGATTGAAAATATAAGCAAACGTCTCCAAATAAGAAGAATCAGCTTCTCAACTGGAACCTTCTTATGACCGACCCTCTCCTCATCCCCTGCCCCCACTGCAACGGACTGAACCGCATCCCCGCCGAACGCCTCAACGACCACCCAAAATGCGGCCGCTGCAAGGCCGAGGTGTTGTTGAACAAGCCGTTCGAATTGAAGCAAGGCGATTACGCCAGTCAGATCAAGGGTGATCTGCCGCTGCTGGTGGACGTGTGGGCGGACTGGTGCGGGCCGTGCAAGTCATTTGCGCCGGTGTTCGAGCAGGCGGCTGTGCAACTGGCGGGCAAATGTCGACTGGCCAAGCTGGACAGCGAAGCTAACCAGGCGTTGTCGGCGCAGTTGGGGATTCGCTCGATTCCGAGCCTGATTTTGTTCAAGAACGGCCGGGAAGTGGCCCGCCAGAGCGGAGCGTTTCCGCTGCCACAGCTAATGAGCTGGTTGCGTAGCCAGGGGATTTAAAATCACGGCACATTCAAATGTGGGGGCGAGCCTGCTCGCGCTAGGGCCGTAACATCCAACATCGTTGTTGACTGTTACACCTCAATCGCGAGCAGGCTCGCTCCCACATGGGTTCTGTGTTCTCGGTAAATCAGGCGTTTTCGAGAAGGTTATGCAACTCGACAAATTGCTGCGTCAGCTTGTGCCGAGGATCGAGATGAATCAGCGGCGTATTGGCCTGATGGGATTCGCGCATGCGCACCGACGTCCCCAGGTAAACAGGCAGCACCGGCAATCCTTCCGCAATCAACTCGTCGAGAATTTGCTGCGGCAGGCTGGCCCGGGCCTGAAACTGGTTAACGACGATGCCCTCTACTTCCAGCCCCTCGTTATGGTCTTCCTTCAGCTCTTCGATCTCAGCCAGCAAACCGTACAGCGCCTGGCGCGAAAAACTGTCGCAATCGAACGGTATCAACACTCGATCGGCTGCGATCAATGCCGAAACCGCATAGAAATTCAGTGCTGGCGGCGTATCGAGATAGATCCGGTCGTAATCTTCGGACAATTCGTCGAGCAGTTTGCGCAGCTTGTTGATCTTGTGTTTCGCCTCAAGTTTGGGCTGCAAGTCGGCCAGCTCGGCAGTGGCGGTGATGACATGGAGATTATCGAAAGGGGTTTCGTAGATATCGACCCTGTTTTTCTTCGAGAACGGCCCGGAAGACAGGGTCTGCTTGAAGAAATCGGCAATGCCCATCGGGATGTCATTACCTGTAAGACCTGTCAGGTACTGAGTGGAGTTTGCCTGGGCATCGAGATCCACCAATAGGGTGCGATAGCCTTCACTGGCGCTGACCGCCGCCAAATTGCAGGCAATGCTGGATTTGCCTACGCCACCTTTTTGATTAAACACCACGCGACGCATGTCAAAACCTCCGTGTATCAAAGAATGACCGAGTGTAGTGGTCTACCACGCCGCTTAGCTACCTCCTCCGTCGCAATATGAATGCTGGCCAAGCGACATCTTTTCCCGAACCAACCGGTACATTTTGTTGAGCAAAATGTAACCAACATTTGCTACGCGCCCGCCGCACCGGGATAATGCGCGCCACTCGGCGCCTGGCGCCACGCAAGGCATGTCGCTGGTTTGTGACTCACTGCGTCAAAAAAGCCCCAGGGGCGGGATGAATGTCTGTGATCAATTTCAACATCGCCCAATGGCGCGCTTGGGCCCCTGGGCTCGAAAGTGTGGACGACTGGCAGGCCTGGAGCCGCGATCCGGTCGTGCTGCCGAGCAGCGATGCAGCCCCCGACGTCTCTTTTCTACCCGCGATGCAGCGTCGCCGACTCAGCCGTCTGGCGCGGATGGCTTTCAGTGTTGGCTGGCCGTTGGCCGATGGTCTGAAGGATTTACCGCTGGTCTTTATTTCCCGACACGGCGAAACCCCACGCACCTTCGACATCTTGAGTGAACTGGCCGCTGATCAGCCTCTTTCACCGACCCAGTTCAGCCTCTCTGTTCACAACGCGATAATCGGTCTCTGGTCGATCATGCGGGGTGAAACCAGTGAAATGACCGCGCTCGCGGCGGCCGGCGACGGGCTGGAACACGGCATGCTAGAGGCGGCGGCGCTGCTTGAAGAAGGCGCGACCGCGGTGCTGGTGGTGGTCACCGAAGAGCAACCGCCCGAAGCCTACTCGACCTGGATTGACGATGTGCCGTTCCCGTATGCGCTGGGCCTGTTACTCACACCCGGTAAAGATTGGCAGCTGTCCCTGAACAGCACCCCACAAGCATTGTCCAAACCCCACTGGCCTCACGCACTGAATCTCTTGCGTACCCTGCTCGGCCAGCAGACCACCTGCCAACATGCCTGGAAAAATCGTGTATGGACCTGGCAACGCAACCAGTAACCGAGAAAGCCCGCGACGCCTATTACTGGCGTCTGCTGGCAACCGCCGCCAGCTTCACCCTCTTCGGGTTGGGCGGGCTGTGCCTGCGCCTGGTGGTTTTCCCGATCCTGAACTGCCTGCCTGGTGATACCCAGACCCACAGGCTGCGGGCAAGGAAAACCGTCAGTCGCTGCTTCTGGTTTTTTGTGCGGTTCATGGCCCGCTCCGGCGTGCTGACCTACAACATTCAGGGCGCCGAAAAGCTCGGCCGGCCAGGGCAGATGATCGTGGCCAATCACCCGTCGCTGATCGACGTAGTGTTTCTGATCGGCCTTGTGCCCCATGCCAACTGCGTGGTCAAAAAAAGCCTGTGGGAAAATCCCTTCACCCGTGGCCCCCTGCGCAGCACCGACTACATCAGTAACGACGGCAGCATGGACATGCTCGATGCCGCCGCCGATGCGCTGAAAAGCGGCCAGACCCTGATCATCTTTCCCGAAGGCACTCGCACCCAGCCCGGTAAACCACCGGCCTTTCATCGGGGGGCCGCGGCAATCGCGCTGCGCGGTGCGAAAATCCTCACTCCGGTGACCATTAAAGTCAGCCCCACGACGCTCACCAAGGCCGAGCCCTGGTATCGCATTCCGAAACGCCGCGTGCACTTCAGTTTCCACGTCGGGGCCGATATAGACCCACAAGCCTTCGCCGCGTGTGGCCCGGCGCCCCAGGCCTCACGCAAGCTCAACGATTTTTTGCATTCTTACTACATTAAGGAGCTCGCCGAAGATGAGCGATCTACACCGTGAAATCAAACAACTGATCATTGACGCCCTGGGCCTCGAAGACATCAGCGCACAAGATATCGGCGACGACCAGACACTGTTCGGTGAAGGCCTGGGCCTGGACTCTGTAGACGCGCTTGAACTCGGCCTGGCGATCCAGAAAAAGTACGGCATCAAAATCGATGCCGATGCGAAGGACACGCGCAATCACTTCAGTAACGTGGCGAGCCTTGCGGCGTTCGTCACCGCAAAACAGGCAGCTTGAGACCGGACCATGCAAACTCGTGACGACATATTCAACACCTTGCGCGATGCCTTGGTCGAACTCTTCGAGCTGGACCCCGAGCGCGTGAGCCTCGAATCCAATCTGTACCAGGACCTGGAAATCGACAGTATCGATGCCGTCGACCTGATCGATCACATCAAGCGTCAAACCGGCAAGAAAATCGCCGCCGAGGAATTCAAATCGGTGCGTACCGTCAGCGACGTGGTCGAGGCGGTTTACCGCCTGGTTGAACCCGCCGCATGAGCCGATTGATCGGCCTGGGCCTGCTGCTGGCGGGCCTGCTGTACCCTTTCGCGGTGTATTTCGGCATGGAGCATTTCGCCCCGTGGCAATTTGGTTTGCTACTGGGCAGCTTGTGGCTGGCGCGGGCGCTATTGGGGTCACGCAAGCCAGGCAGCGTGTGGATGGCGATCACCGCGATAACGTTTTGCCTGTTACTGGCGGTATTCGACAGCCCGCTGTTGCTGCGTTGGTACCCGGTGCTGATCAGCGCATTCATGCTCGGCCTGTTTGGTTTGAGCCTGAAATTCGGTACGCCGATGGTCGAACGCCTGGCTCGCCTGCGTGAGCCGCATCTGCCGGCCAAGGCCATTGTTTATACCCGCCAGGTGACCATCGCCTGGAGCGTATTTTTTCTGTGTAACGGTTTGCTGGCCGCCGCCCTGACCCTCTGGGCTCCGCTGAGTTGGTGGATGTTGTACACCGGCCTGATCTCCTACGGGTTGATGGGGCTGCTGTTTGCCATTGAATGGCTGATACGCCAACGGGTACGAGGCCACCCATGAATTGGATAAAACTTGAGCATCTGCTGCTCAAGGCTCAACCGGAACGCGCGGTGACGGCCGACCCGGTACTGAATCACGCGCACCTGTGCGCGCAGGCATTGAGTCTGGCCGCCGGCCTGAAAGAGCAAGGCGTGCAGCGCGTCGCCGTGCATTTTGAAGACGCAGCGGATCTGGCCATTGCCCTGCTCGGTGCCTGGCGCGCCGGTGTCAGCGTGCTGCTGCCTGCCGATCTGCAACCCCAAACGCGCCAGCGCTGGTCGAGCGACGTCGACCTGTGGCTGACCGATCTGGCAGACGATAGGCACCTGACCGATTATCAACATCCGCCAATGCCCCCTGCCGAACTGGATCTGGACCTTTGTCGGTTGAGCGTGTGTACCTCCGGTTCCAGCGGTGAACCCAAGCGGATCGAGAAAACCCTTCGTCAACTGGCCAATGAAGTCCAAGCGCTGGAAGCGCTCTGGGGCGTGGACCTGGGCGAGGCTTGCATCATCTCGAGCGTCGCCACCCAGCATATTTATGGATTGCTGTTCAGGGTGCTGTGGCCGCTGTGCGCCGCACGCCCGTTCGTGCGCACGCAACTGGCCTTCCCGGAGGACCTGCAACGCGCCAGCCGCGAACAGGACACCTTCGCCTGGGTCGCCAGCCCGGCGCTGCTCAAGCGCATGGGCGACAACCTCGACTGGCCAGCCTTGAGCGCGGTGCGTCGGGTGTTCTCATCCGGCGGCGCCTTACCGGCCGAGGCCGCGCAACGTTTGCATCAGCGCTTGCAACAGTGGCCGACAGAAATTCTCGGCAGCTCGGAAACGGGGGGTATTGCCTGGCGTCAGGCAGATGACCTGTGGCGACCCTTTACCGGTGTCGAGCTGAGCCAGGACAGCGACGGCGCGCTGCTTGTCGCTTCGCCTTATCTGCCACCCGGTCATACCGAACATACTGCGGATGCTGCGCGAATCGCTGCCGACGGCCGATTCGAATTGCTGGGGCGGCTGGACCGAATCGTCAAACTGGAAGAAAAGCGTATCTCGCTTCCGATGCTCGAACACGCCCTGATGGCACACGGCTGGGTGGCTGAAGCGCGCCTTGGCGTCGTGCAGGAAAACCGCGCCTCATTGGGCGCGCTGCTGGTGCTGAGCGAGTCCGGCCTGCATGCCTTGCGCAATCAAGGCCGGCGCACACTCACTGAAGCACTGCGTCAGCACCTGAGCCAGCACTGCGAAACCCTGGCGCTGCCGCGACGCTGGCGTCTTTTGCGACAACTGCCGCTGAACGCGCAGGGCAAGCTTCCGCAAGCCCAGGTCGAAGCATTGCTGTTGGCGCCGCGTCCGAAAACACCGGAGGTGCTCGAACAGGTTGAGGTCGAGGGTGAGTGGAGCCTGCAACTGGCGGTGCCACCGGACCTCGCCTTCTTCAGTGGTCATTTCCCGCAGACGCCCGTGTTACCGGGCGTGGTGCAGGTGGATTGGGCGTTAAGCCTTGGCCAGCGACTGATGAACCTGCCGAACAAATTTGCCGGCATGGAAGTCCTGAAGTTTCAGCAACTGGTGCGTCCTGGGGATGAAGTGCAACTGCATCTGCGCTTCGACCCGGTACGCAGCAAATTGTATTTCGCCTATCGCAACGAGACCGCGACCTGTTCAAGCGGGCGGATTTTGCTGGAGGCCAATGTTGGGTAATGTACGATCCCCTGCAGCAGCTGCTGAAGGCTGCGTCCGAGTGCGAAGCTCTCGCCTTGGCCCGCCCATTCACTCCAAAAAACCCTCAACGACCGCTTCGCGGCCGGACGCAGGCTTCGCCAGCTGCTACAGGGGTGTGAATCTTCATGCATAAGCCCTGCGCCATCATCCCCGTCTACAACCACGAAACCGCCATCACCGCCGTGGTCGATGCGGTGCTCGGCAGCGGTTTGCCCTGCATTCTGGTTGACGATGCCAGCGATCCAGTCTGCGCAAAAGTGCTCGACCACCTGGCCCGGCGCGAAAGCGTCTTTCTGATCCGCCTCACCGCTAACCAGGGTAAGGGCGGCGCGGTCATGACCGGTCTGCGCGAGGCTTCCCGCCTGGGTTTCAGCCACGCCTTGCAGGTGGACGCCGATGGTCAACACGACCTGCTGGATGTGAGTGTTTTCATCGAGCAATCGCGCGCGCATCCCGAGGCAGTCATCTGCGGTTATCCGCAATACGACGCCAGCGTGCCAAAAGGTCGCTTGTATGCCCGTTACCTGACTCATGTGATGGTCTGGATCAACACGCTGTCGTTGCAGATACGCGACTCCATGTGCGGCTTCCGCGTTTATCCAGTGCCACCGACCCTGGCGCTGATCAATTCGGCAAAAATTGGCAAACGCATGGATTTCGACTCGGACATTCTCGTGCGACTGGCCTGGCGCAACCAGCCCATGCACTGGCTGCCCACCAAGGTTCATTACCCGCTGGACGGCGTTTCGCATTTCCGCCTTTTCCACGACAACGTGCTGATTTCGAGCATGCACACACGCCTGTTCTTCGGCATGTTGCTGCGGGCGCCGGTGATTCTCTGGCGGCGGTGGCGAGCATGAGCGTCGACAACGAGCACTGGGCCGACCGCGAGGAACGGGGCAGTTTCTGGCTGATGAAATTCACCGCCGTCTGCGCCAAAGTGCTGGGCCGGCGGTTGCTCAGCCCGCTGCTGTACGGCATCGTCCTGTACTTTTTCCTGTTCGGCCGCAGCGCTCGTAAAAGCGCCTGGCAATACCAGCAGCGCCTCGCCGACTGGAGTGGCCGCAGCGAACTGCGCCCGACCCATTGGCGGGTGTTCGGTCAGTTCATGGCGTTTGCCGATTCCATGCTCGACAAGCTCGACGTGTGGAACGGCAAACTGAGCATCGAGCAGATCGAAATCATCGACCCGGCGCTGCTGCGCAATCAGCTGCGCGGTACTCGCGGGCAGATGCTGGTGGGCGCACATTTGGGCAACCTCGAAGTCTGCCGCGCGCTTGCCGAGATCGGCGAAAAGGTCACCATGAACGTGCTGGTGCACACCAAGCACGCCGAACAATTCAACCGTTTGCTGGGCGAAGCCGGGGCGACCAACCTGCGCCTGATCCAGGTCAGCGAGCTGAACCCGGTGATCATGCTGCAACTGCATGAGCGCCTGGAGCGCGGCGAATGGCTGGCGATTGCCGGCGACCGCGTGCCGCTGCACGGCGGGCGAAGCGTCACGGTGGATTTTCTCGGCCATCCCGCGGCGTTCCCCCAAGGACCGTGGCTGCTGGCGGGCCTGCTCAAGTGCCCGGTCAATCTGTTGCTGTGCCTCAAGAAACCCACCGGCGATTATCGACTGACCCTCGAACCGTTCACCGACACCGTGGTCTGGAAACGAAGCGAGCGCGAGCAGGTTATTCATCAGTGGGCGACCCGTTACGCCGAACGCTTGGGTCACTATTGCCTCGAAGCCCCTCAACAATGGTTCAACTTTTACCCTTTCTGGAAGACCGATGACGACGCCAACGCTTGAGCCGGTAACTTTCGGCGAACTCCCTTTGTCCATCGAAGACGTGCTGGCCCTGGCCAACCGTCAGGCGCCGACGCAATTGCAAGGCGACCCCGAGTTCCGTCTGCGTATCGCCAAGGGCGCGCAGTTCCTGGATTCCCTGCTGGACAAGGAAGGCGTGATCTACGGTGTCACCACCGGTTATGGCGACTCTTGCGTGGTGGCGGTGCCGCTGCATCACGTCGAGGCGCTGCCCCGCCATCTGTACACGTTCCACGGCTGCGGTCTGGGCAAACTGCTCGATGCCCAGGCGACTCGCGCGGTACTCGCGGCGCGTTTGCAGTCGTTGTGCCAAGGAGTGTCCGGGGTTCGCGTGGAACTGCTGGAACGCCTCCAGGCGTTCATCGAACACGACATCCTGCCGCTGATTCCCGAGGAAGGTTCGGTGGGTGCCAGCGGGGATCTGACGCCGTTGTCCTATGTTGCCGCGACGTTGTCGGGTGAACGCGAAGTGATGTTCCGTGGCGAACGTCGACAGGCCGCTGATGTGCATGACGAACTCGGCTGGGAGCCGTTGGTGCTGCGTCCCAAGGAAGCGCTGGCGTTGATGAACGGTACTGCCGTCATGACCGGCCTCGCTTGCCTGGCCTATGCCCGCGCCGATTACCTGTTGCAACTCGCCACGCGCATCACGGCGCTGAACGTGGTTGCGCTGCAAGGCAATCCGGAGCACTTCGACGAGCGCCTGTTCGCCGCCAAGCCTCATCCCGGGCAGATGCAAGTGGCCGCCTGGCTGCGCAAGGACCTGGCAATCGACGCGCCGACTGCACCGCTGCATCGCCTGCAGGACCGCTATTCCCTGCGTTGTGCGCCGCACGTTCTCGGCGTGCTGGCCGACAGTCTTAACTGGCTGCGCTCCTTCATCGAAATCGAGCTCAACAGCGCCAATGACAACCCGATCATCGACGCCGAAGCCGAGCGTGTGCTGCACGGCGGGCACTTTTACGGCGGTCACATTGCCTTCGCGATGGACAGCCTGAAGAACCTGGTCGCCAACGTCGCCGATCTGCTGGATCGCCAACTGGCACTCCTGGTGGACGAGCGTTACAACCACGGCCTGCCAAGCAATCTGTCCGGCGCCAGCGCTGATCGCGCGATGCTCAACCACGGCTTCAAGGCGGTGCAGATCGGCACCAGCGCCTGGACTGCCGAAGCGCTGAAAAACACCATGCCCGCCAGTGTGTTTTCGCGCTCCACCGAGTGTCACAACCAGGACAAGGTGAGCATGGGCACCATCGCGGCGCGCGACGCCATCCGTGTGTTGGAGCTGACCGAACAGGTCGCCGCCGCCACGCTGCTGGCCGCCAATCAAGGCGTCTGGTTGCGCAGCAAAGCCGAGGACGCGCGTCCTTTGCCACCGGCCCTGGCGGCCATGCACGAAGCCCTGGGCAAGGACTTCCCGCCGGTAATCGAAGACCGGGCACTGGAAGGCGAATTGCGTCTGTGCCTCAAGCGTATCGCCGAACAACACTGGAGGCTTCATGCGTAGCAAGGGCGTGCTTCACATCGATACGGAAATCCAGGTGCCATTTTTCGACGTCGACACCATGCACGTCGTCTGGCATGGCCATTACGTCAAATACCTTGAAGTCGCCCGCTGCGCGTTGCTGGACAAGATCGGCCACAACTACACCGCCATGGTCGAATCTGGCTATGCCTGGCCGGTGATCGACCTGCAACTGCGTTACGTACGCGGCGCCGTGTTCGGCCAGAAGCTGAATGTTCGGGCCAATCTGGTGGAATGGGAGAACCGCCTGAAGATCAACTACCTGATCAGCGACCTGGACACCGGCGAACGCCTGACCCGCGCCGTGTCCGTGCAAGTCGCTGTCGACATGGACAGCCGTGAGATGCAACTCGCATCGCCCAAGGTCTTCACCGACGCAGTCGAAAGGATGCTTCCATGAACCTGCTGACGATCCTCTGTAGCAGCTGGCGAAGCCTGCGTCGGCTCCGGGGTCGCGCTCGACCTAAGCAGACGCCCGGCGAGATACCGCATGCTCAGGTTTCACGACGGCTTCGCCGCCGAACGCAGCCTCGCGGGCTCGGCTGCTGCTACAGGATGGTGGCGGGCTTGGTTTTAATGTTGGGTGTGTCGGCGGCACAGGCGTTTGATCTGCAACAACTCAGCAATCAACTGGCCAAACCCGATGTGATCCACGGCAGTTTCATTCAGGAAAAACACCTGCGCGCCCTGCCTCAACCGTTGACCAGCAAGGGCACGTTCGTTCTCGCAAAAAATCAGGGCCTGCTGTGGTTACTGAAAACGCCGCTGCAACAGGATTACCGCATCAACGACAAAGGCATCTCACGACGTGATGCCAACGGTTGGCAACTGCTACCGGGCAAAAGTGCCGGCGCCGAGCAGAACCGTTTGTTCCTCGCCGTCTTGCAAGGTGACAGCAGCGGACTGACCCGGGATTTCGAGCTGTCGCTGAGCGGCGATGCACAGGACTGGAAGCTGACCTTGATCCCCCGCTCGATGTTGCTCAAGCAGGTGTTCAACCAGATCAACATCACCGGGGGTGAGTTGGTGCACAGCATCGAACTGCTGGAAACCCAGGGCGACAGCACGCTGCTGCGCATGCAGGACAGCACCAGCGCACAACCGTTAACCGATGCGGAGCAGCATGACTTTGCCGAATGAACGCAGGCTCCCCACGTTCTTTCTGATCCTGCTGCTGGCGGTGCTAGCGCTCGCCGGTTGGCAATGGCGTGACGGCCCTCCGCTGTCGGCCAACCTGATGGAGCTGGTGCCGGGCACCGCCCCGGACGCATTGGAACTGCGCGCCGAACAACGCATGCAAGAACCGCTCAACCGGGAAATGCTGGTGCTGGTCGGCCATACCGATCGCCAGCAAGCCGTCGCGATGGCGCAGAAACTCGGGGAGCAGTGGCAGACCAGCGGCCTGTTCGAAAAGGTCCAGTGGAACCTGCAAGCCGACCTTCCGGCGTTGCGCACGCAACTGTTGCAAGGTCGATTGGCAATGCTTTCCGCAGAGGATCGGCAACAGCTGATCGAGCACCCCGACGCGTTCATTCAACAGCGCGTACAAGCGCTGTTCGACCCTTTCACTGGCTTCACGCTGGTGCCGAGCCAGGATGACTGGCTCGGCCTGACCGGACGCATCCAGAACAGCCAGCCGCAGCACGGCGCAGTGCAGCTGGACATCGGCAGCGGCGCGCTGATTGCCGACGCCGACGGCAAAAGTTGGGTGTTGCTGCGTGCACGCACCACCGGCAACGCCTTCGACATGAAGCTGCCGTTGCAAGTGGCCGACCTGCTCCAGACCAGTCGCGAAGAAGCTGCGCAGGCCGACGTGCAACTACTCGCCGCCAGTGGCCTGCTGTACGCCGCCAACGGACAGCAGCAAGCCACCCGCGAGATGACCTGGGTGGGCGGCGGCGCGACAGTCGGGATTTTGCTATTGCTGTTGCTGGCCTTCCGACGCTGGCGCGTTGTGCTCGCGTTCGTCCCGGTACTGGTGGGCATGCTGTTCGGCGCAGTCGCGTGCGTCGCGTTGTTCGGTCATATGCATGTCATGACGCTGGTGCTGGGTTCGAGCCTGATCGGCGTTGCCGTCGACTACCCGCTGCATTACCTGTCCAAGAGCTGGAGCCTGAAACCCTGGCACAGTTGGCCGGCCTTGCGCCTGACGTTGCCCGGCCTGACGCTGAGCCTGATCACCAGCTGCATCGGCTATCTCGCCCTGGCCTGGACGCCCTTCCCGGCCCTGACCCAGATCGCCGTGTTCTCTGCCGCCGGGCTGCTTGGCGCTTACCTGTCTGCGGTGTGCCTGTTACCTGCGCTGCTCAAGGGCGTGGATCTGCGACCGGCGCAATGGCCGCTGACAGTCTCCGAGTACTTGTTGAAGCTGCGCGAGACATTGCTCAAACATGCCAGCACGCCGGTGCTGCTGGCCTTGCTGATCGCCTTCTGCGTGGGCGGGCTGTTGAAGCTCGACAGCAAGAACGATATTCGCCAATGGGTCGGTGCACCGCAGCAATTGACCGATGAAGCTCAAGCCATTGCGCGCATCACCGGCTATCAACCCACCAGTCAATTCTTCCTGGTGCGGGCGACCAATCAAGAGGAATTACTCGAACGGCAAACCGCGCTGAGCGACCGCCTGGATCAACTGGTCAACCTGGAAAAGCTTCAGGGCTACCTCTCGCTCAATCAATTGGTCAGTCAGCCAAGCGAGCAGTTGCAGGTGCGCGAAGCGCTGCAAAAACTGGCGCAATTCTGGCAGCCACTGCTCGACCTCGGTGTGCCGGTCGAAGCGCTGCACGCCGAAGTGACGAAGCTGCAGGCTTTGCCCACTCAGGACATCGACGCGGCACTGGCCGGCCCCTTGGCGGAGCCTTATCGCCCACTCTGGCTGGGCCCGACCGATGACGGCGGTGTGGCGGCCATGGTCAGCCTGCAAGGTCTGAACAACCCTGCGCTGCTGCAAATTCAGGCGAGGGACTTGCCGGGAGTGGAACTGGTCGATCGCCTCGGTGAACTGAATTCGGTGTTTGCAGCCACTCAGATCAGCGCCGCTGAATTGAAACTCGCCTCCTGCGTGTTGATCGTGCTGGTGCTGATCCTGCCGTTCGGCCTCGGCGGTGCCCTGCGCATCGTCGCCCTGCCGTTGCTGGCCGCACTGTGTAGCCTGGCCAGTCTGGGCTGGCTGGGACAACCGCTGACGTTGTTCAGCCTGTTCGGCCTGCTGCTGGTGACGGCGATCAGTGTCGATTACGCGATCCTCATGCGCGAGCAGGTCGGCGGCGCTGCCGTGAGCCTGCTGGGCACCTTGCTGGCAGCGCTGACCACCTGGCTGTCGTTCGGTTTACTCGCGGTTTCGAGCACCCCTGCCGTCAGCAACTTTGGCCTCTCGGTGAGCCTGGGCCTGGCCTTCAGCTTCATGCTGGCGCCGTGGGCCGGGCGCCAAAACCATGCGGTTGTGGTTGCGGAGCGGGCAGCGTGATGATCCTCGGGTTTTGGGCAATGGCCCTGGCGCTGTTCGCCGTGGCCACTCGTGTCGGGCGCCACTTCGGCCTGATCCCGATCGTCAGCCAATTGCTCCTGGCGACCCTCGGCTTGCCGCTGTTGATGTACTTCTGGATCGAGCCGGGCTGGCAGTTGAGCGGCGCTCAACTGATCTCGCCCACCTGGTTGAAAAATCTCTACAGCCTGAGTTTTGCCCTGCTGCTGGGACACATCCTCAGTGATGTGATCGACCTGCGCCTTGATCGCCAGAGCCTGAAAATCGCTCTGCCGAGTTTCTGCATTCCGTTCGCCTGCGGACTGGCGACGGCCGCTTGGCTGCTGCCGGCGCAACCGTGGATCAGTTCACTGGCGGTCGGTTTGCTGTTCGCCATTACCGCGATCCCGGTGTTGTACCTGTACCTGCGGCACATCAACTACCCGACTGCCGCCACTCGGCGACTGGTGCAAACCGCGATCCTGATCGACCTCACGTGCTGGACCCTGTTCGCCATCGCCCAGGGCAGCCTGCACCTGAGCAGCCTGTTGCTGCCACTCGCCGGGGCGTGCCTGCCGTTGCTGCTGCGTCTGCTCAGGCTGCGCCAACCGTTGCTGCACAGTGGCTGCTTCTTCGCCCTGCTGGTGGTCGCGGAACACTACAGGCTTAACGCGCTGATTCTCGGCATCGGTTATCTGTTGTGCATGGCGGCATTGAAAGTGCCGCTGATTCTGCCGCTGCCGGCCCTGTGGATGAGTCGCCTGCAGACGTACATTGCGATCCCGCTGATCCTCACGTTCGGTATCGTGCAGATCAACGTCCACAGCGCCATGGACAGCCTCAGCGGACTGCAACTGAGTGCACTGCTGCTGTTGCCGATTGCCAGTAAACTGCTGGGCAACTGGCTCGGCCTGGGCTGGGCTGGTGCATCGTTCGAAGGCGCCAGCCGCTGGCGCGAAAGTATCCTGCTGAACATTCGCGGTTTGAGTGAGATCGTCTTTCTCAACCTGCTGTTGCAACAACAACTCATCAGCCCGGCGCTGTACTTTGCGCTGATGCTGATGGGCCTGATTGCGACACTGCTGCCGGCACTGGCCGGTATGCACCGAACCCCCATGAACATCGCCGCCCCGACAAGGAATCCCCATGCCAACAGTTGAAATGGAACGTCGCCAGGTTGTTGTCATCGGTGCAGGCCCGTCGGGCGCAATCGCCGCCGCGCTGCTCAAGCGCAAGGGGCACGATGTGCTGATGATCGAGCGCCAGCATTTCCCGAGATTTTCCATCGGCGAAAGCCTGCTGTCCCACTGCCTGGATTTCGTCGAAGAAGCCGGCATGCTCGAGGCAGTGAACGCCGCCGGGTTCCAGCTGAAAACCGGCGCCGCCTTCGCCTGGGGCGAGCAGTACAGCGCCTTTGATTTTGGTGACACCTTCAGCAACGGCAAGCCCACCACCTTCCAGGTACAGCGCGCCGATTTCGACAAGCTGCTGGCGGATCAGGCCGCGTTGCAAGGCGTGGAAGTCCGCTACGGCGAAGCCATTGTCAGCGTTGATATCGACCGGCCAAACCCCCTGCTCGGTGTGCAGCGAGAAGACGGCAGCGAGTACCAGATCGAAGCCGGGTTCATGCTCGATGCCAGTGGTTACGGCCGCGTCCTGCCGCGCTTGCTCGACCTCGAAGCGCCCTCGAATTTTCCGGTGCGCCAGGCCGTGTTCACCCACGTCGAAGACCATATCGACAACCCGTCTTTCGACCGTACGAAAATCCTCGTCACCACCCACCCGACCCAACGGGACATCTGGTTCTGGACCATCCCCTTCAGCAATGGCCGATGCTCGGTAGGCGTGGTCGCGGCGGCGGAACATTTCGAAGGTCGCGCCGATAATCTCGACGACTGCCTGCGCGGATTCATCGCTGAAACCCCTAGCCTGTCCGGCGTGCTGAACAATGCCGTGTGGGATACGCCGGCGCGCACCATCGGCGGTTACTCCGCCAACGTCAAAACCCTGCACGGCCCGGGCTTTGCGCTGTTGGGTAATGCGGCGGAATTCCTTGATCCGGTCTTCTCCTCCGGCGTGACCATCGCCATGCGTTCGGCGAGCATGGCCGCCGCCGTTCTGCACCGCCAACTGCAAGGCGAAAGCGTCGACTGGCAGACCGAATTTGCCGAACCGCTCAAGCGTGGCGTGGACACGTTCCGCTGCTACGTCGAAGGCTGGTACGCCGGGACTTTCCAGGACGTGATTTACCACCCGGACAGCTCCCCCGATATCCGCCGCATGATCAGCGCGATCCTCGCGGGCTATGCCTGGGACGTGCGCAACCCGTTCGTTGCCGAACCCAAACGCCGACTGCGCATGCTGTCGGAGCTCTGTGCAAGGGATGCGACATGAGTTACCTGAGCGACAACTACGTCGAGGAAACCCGCTTCGGCTTCTGGTTCCTGCGCAGCCATACCTGGCAGCACCATGTGTTGCGAGTCGCCATCAATGACTTGCGCAACCTGTTCACTGAAGCGCTGCCGTGCAATCCCGTGTTACTGGATGCCGGTTGCGGTCAGGGCAAGTCGTTCCAGTACTTGCACCAGCGCTTTTCGCCTCAGCGATTGATCGGTCTGGACGCCGACCCACACAGCTTGCTCCTTAGCCGTGAAGAAGCGGCCCGTCAGGGGATGGACGTGGAGTTGATCGGCAGCGACTGCGCCCGCATCAACGTGCCGGATGACAGCGTTGACCTGCTGTTTTGCCACCAGACGTTCCACCATCTGGTCGAACAAGACGAAGCCCTGGCCGAGTTCTACCGGGTGCTCAAGCCGGGTGGTTATCTGCTGTTCGCCGAGTCCACCGAGGCTTACATTGATACGTGGGTGATCCGCTGGTTGTTTCGTCATCCGATGCACGTGCAGAAAAGCGCTGCCGGGTATCTGCAGATGATCCGCCAACAGGGTTTCGAATTCAGTCCGCAGAACGTTTCGTACCCGTACCTGTGGTGGAGCCGCGCCAGGGATTTCGGTTTGCTTGAACGCTTCGGCTTGCGTCAGCCAAAGCCCTTTGGCCAGCGAGAAGAAACCCTGGTCAATGTGGTGGCCCGCAAACCGCTTGAGAGAGCACTGTGATGTTCACTGTCGTCAAATTCTGTAGGAGTGAGCCTGCTCGCGATTGCGGTGGGTCAGGGAACCTGACTGCTGGATGTAATACCGTTATCGCGAGCAGGCTCACTCCTACACGGATAGCGAGGTTTTTGCTGCTGGGCGCCGTCCTGCTGTTGAGCGCCTGCACCAGCCGCGCACCGCTGCCCGAGCAGACCCCGGACCTGCCATTGCCGTTGCAACTGCACATCCAGCGCCTGCAGGACGATCAGCGTCTGGACTGGGTTTTGGTGATCCAGCGCGAAGGCCCTGGCATTCGCTGGTCGATGATGGACTTGTTGGGTATCCCGCAGGCCCGCCAGAAACTGATCGACGGTGAATGGCACGCCGACGGTCTGCTGCCGCCGAATCCGGAAGCGAGAGAGCTGTTCGCGGCACTGATGTTTGCGCTGACGCCCAAGGATCAACTCCAGGGTAACTATCCGCTCGCCTGGCAACATGGCGCACAACGGAGCCTGCCCGAGCACTGGGATGTGCGTTACGCGCAGCCGATGAATTTTGAGCTGACCCTGCCTAAAGGCCCGAAATATCAGGTCACGCCGCTGAGCGGGGACACGCCATGACGGCCTATCTGAACGCACTCGGGGTGATCTGTGCCCTGGGTCGCGACAAGCAGGAAGTAGCACACCATCTGTTTGCCGGTGACTGCTCCGGCATGCGCAACGAAAGCGGCTGGGTCGCAGACCGCTCATTACCGGTGGCCGCCGTACGCGGTGAGCTCGCCGCCATTCCCGCTGGACTCGCGGACCAAGGCACCCGTAATAATCAATTGCTGCTCGAAGCGGCACTGCAGATCCGCGGAGACATCGACCAGGCCATCCAGACTTACGGTCGTGACCGTATCGGCGTGGTCCTGGGCACCAGCACATCGGGCATCGACGAAGCCAGTCGCGGGCTCGCTCACTACATTCGTGAAGATGAATTTCCCGCCCAATACGACTATCAGCAACAGGAACTCGGCGCGCCGGCGAATTTCCTTGCGCAATGGCTGCAATTGAGTGGTCCGGCCTATGTGATTTCCACCGCCTGCACGTCCAGCGCACGGGCGTTGATGAGTGCCCAGCGCCTGCTGAATCTCGGCCTGTGCGACGCGGTGCTGTGCGGCGGGGTCGACACCCTGTGCAAGCTGACATTGAACGGGTTCTCAGCGCTGGACGCGGTATCCGGGCAACGCTGCAATCCGTTTTCGGTCAATCGCAACGGCATCAACATCGGCGAAGCAGCGGTGTTGTTTCTGATGACCAGACGTGCCGGCGAACATCAATCGATTGCCCTGCTCGGCAGCGGTGCCAGCTCCGACGCGCATCACATCTCCGCCCCGGAACCGACCGGCCGCGGTGCCCTGCAAGCGATGCGCAAAGCCCTGAGCCGCGCGAGCCTGCAACCCGAACAGGTTGGCTACCTGAACCTGCACGGCACCGCCACGCAACACAACGACGCGATGGAAAGCCTGGCGGTGGCCACGCTGTTCCCGGCAGGCGTGCCGTGTTCGTCGACCAAACCGATGACCGGTCATACCCTTGGCGCGGCCGGGGCACTCGAAGCGGCCTTCTGCTGGTTGAGCCTGAGCACTGACAATCAACAGCACGCCTTGCCGCCGCACGTCTGGGATGGTCAGCCAGACCCGGGGCTGCCCGCACTGAAGTGGGTGACCCCGGCCGATCGGCTGACGTCCATTGCACCTCGCTACCTGATGAGCAATTCCTTTGCCTTCGGTGGCAACAACGTCAGCCTGATAATCGGAGACGCACCATGATCGACTGGCCGCTCGCCGAACTGCTGCCTCACGCTGGCGACATGATCCTGATCGAGCAGGTTTTGTCCTTCGATGATGAGCAGATCCTCACCCGGCTGACCGTCAAACCCGACGGCCTGTTCAACCGTCCCGACGGCAGCCTGCCAGCCTGGGTCGGCATCGAACTGATGGCCCAGAGCGTTGCCGCCTATGCCGGCTGTCATGCACGCCAGCGTGGCGATGCCGTGGCGCTGGGCTTCCTGCTGGGCACCCGTAAATTCGAATGCAACGTCGAACATTTCCCCGCCGGCACCGAGCTGACCATCCACGGGCTGCGCTCGCTCGAAGACGATAACGGCATGGGCGTGTTCGAATGCCACATCAACGCCCCCGGCATCCACGCCACCGCCCGTCTGAACGTGTTCCGCCCGCCTCAGCCTGCGCAATATCTTCATGAATCAAAGGAGTCCAGTCATGACTGAATCCGTACTGGTCACCGGTTCCAGCCGTGGCATCGGCCGCGCTATCGCCTTGCGTCTGGCCCAGGCCGGGCATGACATCGTGCTGCATTGCCGCAGCGGTCTCGCCGACGCGCAGGCGGTGAAGGCAGAAATCGAAGCCCTGGGCCGCTCTGCACGCATTCTGCAATTCGACGTATCCGACCGCGCCAGCTGCAAAGCCATTCTTGAGGCAGACGTGGAAGCCCACGGTGCTTATTACGGGGTTGTTCTGAACGCAGGGCTCACACGCGACGGTGCTTTTCCGGCGCTGAGCGAGGATGATTGGGATGTGGTGATGCGCACCAACCTCGACGGTTTCTACAACGTGCTGCACCCGGTGATGATGCCGATGATTCGTCGTCGCGCCGCCGGGCGGATTGTCTGCATCACCTCGGTTTCCGGCTTGATCGGCAACCGTGGCCAGGTCAATTACAGCGCGTCAAAAGCGGGTTTGATCGGTGCGGCGAAAGCCCTGGCGATCGAACTGGGCAAGCGCAAGATCACCGTCAACTGCGTCGCTCCCGGCCTGATCGATACGGCGATGCTCGATGAAAACGTGCCGGTGGAAGAACTGATGAAAATGATCCCCGCACAGCGCATGGGCACCCCGGAAGAGGTGGCCGGTGCAGTGAATTTCCTGATGTCGGCGGAAGCGTCGTACATCACCCGGCAGGTTTTGGCCGTCAACGGAGGCCTGTGCTGATGAAGCGCGTCGTCGTCACCGGCATGGCCGGCATCACTTCTCTGGGCAGCGATTGGGAAACCATCGCCGGCAACTTCGCGGCCAACCGCAGCGGCATTCGCCGAATGGACGAGTGGGACCGGTTTACCGAACTCAACACCCGCCTGGCCGGGCCCATCGATGACTTCAAGGTGCCCAGCCACTGGACTCGCAAACAACTGCGCAGCATGGGCCGCGTTTCGCGCCTTGCCGTTGGCGCGTCAGAGCGAGCCCTCGCCGATGCCGGGTTGCTGGGCGATGAATCGATCAAGGATGGGCGCATGGGCGTCGCTTGCGGGTCTTCCACCGGCAGCACGGACGAGATCAAGGCCTTCGGCAACATGCTGCTCAACTCGGTCGCCGAGGGGCTCAACGCCAATTCCTACGTGCGCATGATGCCCCACACTACCGCCGCCAATATCAGCATCTTCTTCGGCCTCACCGGCCGGTTGATTCCGACGTCCAGCGCCTGCACCAGCGGCAGCCAGGGCATCGGTTACGCCTACGAATCGATCAAGTTCGGCCGCCTGCCGCTGATGCTCGCTGGCGGTGCCGAAGAACTGTGCCCCACCGAAGCCATGGTCTTCGATGCGCTCTACGCCACCAGCCTGAAAAACAACGCCCCGCAAACCACGCCGCGCCCTTATGACAAGGACCGCGACGGCCTGGTGATTGGTGAAGGTGGCGGCATGCTGGTGCTCGAAGAACTCGAACACGCCCTGGCTCGCGGTGCGCGCATTCATGCCGAACTCGTCGGCTTCGGCAGCAACGCCGACGGCCAGCACACCACCCGTCCGGAGCAACTCACCATGCGCCGGGCCATGGAGCTGGCACTGGAAGACGCAGGCTTGCAGCCGTCTGACATCGGCTACGTCAACGGTCACGGCACCGCGACCGAGCAAGGCGACATTGCCGAAACCCTCGCGACCAGCGCGCTGTTTGGTGAACACATGCCGATCAGCTCGCAGAAAAGCTTCCTCGGCCACACCCTCGGCGCCTGCGGGGCGTTGGAGTCGTGGTTCAGCATCGAAATGATGAACAGCGATTTGTACGCGCACACCTTCAACCTCGATGAAGTTGACCCGCATTGCGGCAAGCTGGATTACCTGCGCGGCGAGTTCCGGCAGATGAGTAATCAGTATGTGATGAACAACAATTTTGCGTTTGGCGGGGTGAATACGTCGCTGATTTTTCGGCGTTGGTCTTCATCTGCAAGCCCGCTCCCACATTGATGGTTTATTGATCGTTCCCACGCTCTGCGTGGGAATGCAGCCCGGGACGCTCAGCGTCCCATCCAGAGCCGAATGCGGAGCGTCCGTTGAGGCATTCCCACGCGGAGCGTGGGAATGATCAGTGGTGTAGCTGCTTACGGTGGATCAAGGTTATCCAGCACCCGATTCACCGCCAGCTCTCCCAGCATGATCGACTGCTCAATCCCCAGCAGTGTGTTGCACTGCGAGCCCTCCAGATACCGCGCAAAGTCGCTGGCCATGACGTTCGCTGAGGCCAGGGATTCGCAGGCGTATTCCAGCAGGGTCTGGTTGTCGATATCAGGGGCGATGAGGAAGATGGAGCTCGGTTGGCGCGTGCGACCGGCCATGTGATCGGTGGCTTCGAGCGGCTTTTCAGAATTGGGGGTTTCGTGCGGCGACGTCGGATCGGTGTCCGGCGGATTCGGTGTGACCTTGACCATCTCTTAGTTCTCCTGTTTGGCTGCATCCAGTTCGCGACTAAACGAAAGGGAGGCAGCTGTACGCAGGTTAGTCGACCGACGAACTAAGAAATCGGCGCGCCCGAAGGCGCCCTGCGCACAGCTACCATCAAGTGCAGGTTTGGAACCTGACTCATAAGCACTCGTACGACTTAGTTACGACGGGCGACTAAACCCGATCACTGCGAATCAGTGACCGAACCAAGTTATCGACCGCCCCCAAGGCGCACAAGCCGGCGGATTCTGGATTAGTTGTAGGCAATGCCGCAAGGCGCTGTGGCCTGCTCAAGGCAATATGGAAATGTCCTACGCCCTTCAGCGAATCGTCCGATTTGGCGTAGGTGAACGCACCTTTTCTGGTGGGCTGGCGGACGCTTTCGCGGGCAAGCCCGCTCCCACAAAGTTAGTCGGTGTGACGGCAATCGCGTTCGCGCCGCCAGACCCTGTGGGGAGCGGGCTTGCCCGCGATCGACTGGAAAGCAGACGCTTACGCGACACCAGAAACGACAAAGGGCGCCTTTCGGCGCCCCTTCACAAACAGGTCGGCTTGTCATCGCTCTGTACCTGTCTGGCTCTGCGATGGCTGGTTACCCAGGATTCTCAGAGTCTCACAAAGCCCCTTTAGGGAACTATCAGTGGTGTAGCGGCTTACTAGGGTGGATCGAGGTTATCCAGCACGCGGTTTACTGCGAGTTCTCCCAGCATAATCGACTGCTGAATTCCCAGCAGCGCATTGGCCTGCGATCCCTCCAGATACCTCGCAAAGTCGCTGGCCATGACGTTCGCTGAGGCCAGGGATTCGCAGGCGTATTCCAGCAGGGTCTGATTGTCGATATCGGGAGCGATGAGGAAGATGGAGCTCGGTTGGCGCGTGCGACCGGCCATGTGATCGGGGGCTTCGAGCGGCTTTTCAGAATTGGGGGTTTCGTGCGGCGACGTCGGATCGGTGTCCGGCGGATTTGGTGTGACCTTTAACATTTGCCAACTCCTTGAATGGAGCCGCAACTGCCTCGCGACTAAACGAATGGGTGGCGGCTGTGCGCAGGTTAGTCGACCGGGGAGTTAGCAATACCGGCGCGCCCGAAAGCGCCCTGCGCACAACCACCATTAAGTACAGGGATGAGGGATACCTGACTGAATAGAACGCTGTGCACCTACTAACAACCCCGGGCGACTAAACCCGATCACTGGGAATCAGTGACCGAACCAAGTTATCGACCGCCCCCAAGGCGCACAAGCCGGCGGATTCTGGATTAGTTGTAGGCAATGCCGCAAGGCGCTGTGGCCTGCTCAAGGCAATATGGAAATGTCCTACACCTTGCAGCGAAACATCCGTTCCGGCATCGATAACTGCACCCTTTCCGGTGAGCTAGCAGACGCTTTCGCGGGCAAGCCCGCTCCCACAGTTTTTTGCAGTGTGACGGCAATCGCGTTCACGCCGCCAGACCCTGTGGGAGCGGGCTTGCCCGCGATTGACTGCGCAGCAGTCATTGCGCGAGAGGCTCAACCTTCCTCGTCAACAACTCCACAAACGCCCGCGCCATCGGCGATTTCTGATCCTTGCGTTGCACCAGCCACACCGCCGACACCGCTGCCGGATCAAGCAAAGGGCGGTACACCACCCCATCAATGCGCATCCGCTGATAGGACGCCGGCAGCACCGACACGCCCAACCCCGCCGCCACCAATCCAATGATAGTCATCGCCTCGCCGGCTTCCTGGGCGAAGTGCGGGCTGAAGCCGGAGTCTCGCGCCAGGCTCAGCAGTTGCGCGTACAGCCCGCTGCCGTAGCTGCGTGGGAAAAAGACGAACGGTTCGAGAGCCAGGGCTGACAGAAACAGGCCGCCCTCGCTGCCATTCACCAGCGGATGCTTGGAGCTGAGCACCGCCACCAGAGGTTCACGCATCAGCTCCACCACGCTCAGAGAATCCGGCAGACCCAGCGGTCGCATGATCCCGACTTCGATCGACTCATCCACCAGCGCCTCAGCCACTTGGGTACTGCTCATTTCCCGCAGGTTCAAATGCACCGCCGGAAAACGCTGGCGGAACGAAAAAATCGCTTGGGGAATGGTCGAGTTGAAGGGCGCCGACGAGGTAAATCCAATCTTCATTTCGCCCAGCTCACCGAGTTGCGCCCGGCGTGCGACGTCCGCAGCCTTGTCGACCTGCGCCAGCGCCAGTCGCGCCTCTTCCAGAAACAGTCGGCCGGCTTCGCTCAGCTCGACCCGACGATTGGTACGCTCGAACAAGCGCGCCCCGACTTCCTGTTCCAGTGCCTGAATCTGCTGGCTCAGCGGTGGCTGCGAGATGCCCAGCACCTGTGCGGCGCGGCCAAAGTGCAGTTCTTCAGCGACGGCGATGAAGTAGCGCAGGTGGCGTAATTCCATGAAAACTCCATTAGGTCGTAAAACCTCTCAAACAGGTCGAACAATATATTGGATTGAATCATTAGGCAGCTATATGCTTTTTTCATTGCCTGACCGGCTGCCTGCTACCGAGGTCCGAAGTGAAAACTGTTGTCGCTCCACTCGCCCATGAAGTTCCACCCGCCGCGCTGGACGATGTCGTCGCCGAGATGAAGGAGATCTACATCGAAAAAGGCACGCCGATGTTCATGCGCACGGTGCTGGCGCTGTTCTGCGGCGGCTTCGCGACCTTCGCCCTGCTGTACTGCGTGCAACCGATGATGCCGCTGCTGTCCCACGAATACGCCATCAATGCGGCACAGAGCAGCCTGATCCTATCGGTCGCCACCGGCATGCTCGCCATCGGCCTGCTGATCACCGGCCCGATCTCCGACCGAGTGGGGCGTAAACCGGTGATGGTTGCTGCGTTGTTCGCCGCAGCGTTGTGCACCATCGCCAGTTCGATGATGCCGAGCTGGCACGGCGTGTTGCTGATGCGAGCGCTGATCGGCCTGTCATTGAGCGGTCTGGCGGCGGTCGCCATGACGTACCTGAGCGAGGAGATTCACCCACAACACATCGGCCTGGCGATGGGCCTGTACATCGGCGGCAACGCCATCGGCGGGATGAGCGGGCGTTTGATCACCGGCGTGTTGATCGACTTCGTCAGCTGGCACACGGCGATGCTGGTCATCGGGGGCCTGGCGCTGATTGCAGCGGCGGTGTTCTGGAAAATCCTCCCGGAATCGCGCAACTTCCGCCCACGCTCGCTGCATCCGCGCAGCTTGCTCGACGGTTTCACCATGCACTTTCGCGATGCCGGCCTGCCGCTGCTGTTCCTTGAAGCCTTTGTGTTGATGGGCGCGTTCGTCACCCTGTTCAACTACATCGGCTATCGCCTGCTGGCCGAGCCTTACCACATGGAACAAGCCTTCGTCGGACTGCTGTCGGTGGTGTACCTGTCGGGGATCTACAGTTCAGCAAAAATCGGTTCGTTGGCCGACAAACTGGGCCGCCGCAAAGTGCTCTGGTCGACCATCGTATTGATGATCGCCGGCCTTGCCCTGACCCTGTTCACGCCACTGCCCCTGGTGATCATCGGCATGCTGATTTTCACCTTCGGCTTCTTCGGCGCGCATTCGGTCGCGAGCAGCTGGATTGGCCGACGCGCAACCACGGCCAAGGGCCAGGCGTCCTCGCTGTACCTGTTCAGCTATTACGCCGGGTCGAGCATTGCCGGGACGGCGGGCGGCGTGTTCTGGCACCTGGGTGGGTGGAACGGGATCGGGCTGTTCGTTGGCACCTTGCTGGTGATTGCGCTGCTCGTGGCGTTGAAGTTGGCGAAGCTGCCGCTATTGCCCGGCAACGGCACCCCTATCTGAACACCACCCGCGCCTCCAGCAGCGCGTCCCGTTTTTCCAGCGTCAACGATTGCAGCGCAACCCCCTCACGCTCGACGCCGTCGAGCCATTGCATCACGGCGTTCGCGTTGCCGCTGAGGGTCAGGCGCACTGTATCGACGTCTGTTTCCATCTGGTGGATATCGAGCCCCGCCGCCGTAGCGTTGTCGCTGATGCGCAGCGACAGGGGCTGACCGGAATCAGCTGGAGCATTGCTGCGCGGTTGCGCGTGTTGCAGCTGCGCAACCAGTGCCAACTGATGCCGATGTTGACGCTCGACGGTTTCCAGGCGCTGACGAGTCGGCTGCCAGATCAGACTGAATGCCACAACGATCAGCAAGAAAGCACCCAGGGCTTGCAGCAACCGTTGTTCACGCACAGAAATGCGCTGCCATACCTGCTTCATGCGTTGTCTTCCACGGTGAGGGTGGCGTGCACGTTGTCGCGCTCTTTGGTGGCGCTATCGAGCCTGACGGACATGCCTTGCTGCCGCCCCCGTTCACGCAACTGCTCAAGCTCGGCAAAGCTGTTGGCGGTCAGCTGGATTTTCCATCCGTCCCCCACCCGAAATTCGATACGACGCACCTCGACAGCGCTGGCACCGATGACTTGATCAATCAGTTTCACCAGGTCGGCAATGCGCGTGTTCTGCGACTCTACCGGTCGATTTTGAAGTGCCTTGAGTTGCGCGGCCAGATCCACGATGCGGCTTTGATCAGGGTAGATCGCCTTGAACCGCTGCTCGTTTTGCGTGACAAGACGACGGGTTTCACTGTCCAGAAAACGAATGCGCATTTCACTGGCGCCCCAGGTCATCAACAACAGCATCGCCATCGCAAACCCGCCGAGGCGCCAGGGCAAAGACCTGCGACGCGGCGCGAAAGCACCTTGCAGCAGATTGATTGCATGCGCTGGGCGCGTCTTCAGCCATTGATCAAGGGGTGGGCCATCCTGACGCTCGTCGCACCACTGAATGTCCGCGGGCAACATGGGCCGCAGTTGCGTCAGCCCGTCTTCCGACAACGCCATCCGCGCCGGCAGCCCCCCACCCAGAATCCATCGACCCCACCACCAGACGCCTAGCGCGTGATCGTCGGGCAAGACGTCGGCATCAACGAAGATCGAACGAACCTCAATGCCCGACGCCGCCAACAACGTCAGGATGGCGGTCAATCGTTGTCGGGCAATGACCATCACCGGGTAGCGTCCTTCACGGTCACGCGAACCTATGCAGAGGTGCAGCGCCTCGAGCGCCTCGCTGAGTTGATCTTCCACCGCAAACGCGATGACTCGTTTGTCGGGAGCACGTCGCGAAGGCCAGGGATCGCTACGCACCCAGCTGCATAACTCGATTGGCAACAGCAGGTCGACGGCCTGCCCGTTCAACGCCTGCGCTGCTTGATCCATGGGCAGGGTTTGAAGTTGGCCGGTCGGTGGCCAGACGCAGCAGGGCCAGTCAGTCGACCCTGCATCGAGGCCTTCGGCGGTCAGGTAAAGCCAGGTGTTCATCGCAAAGTCTCGTTGGCCATCGAAGGGAGAAAACGTTTTTGCAGGACCGTCAGTTGGCGGGTCTTGAGGTCACGTTCGACGTCGGTCACCAAGCGCAAACTGCGCTCTCCAGACGTCGCTTGCACCGTGATCCGAAACCAGCGGCTGGCGATCCCCAGGCCATGGCTGCTCAGGCCCAAACCGGAAATCATCGGGTCCTGGGTAAACGCCTGAACACTGCCCCAGGCGGAGGTCGACGCCTGCCGAACCAATGCATCGCCTAGTGCGGCGTCCACCTCACCGAGGGTCCTCAAGATCAGCGCCGGTGCTGTGTTGATGTTCAGAGCCGCCTCGGGAGGTAGAAGCGCCACCCAGGGTTCAAGTTGACGCAACACCTGACCGTCAACGCCCGGCAGTAATCGGAGCTGGCTCAGCTCCCGCAATTCCCCCACCTGGCCCGGTTGCAGCGGTGCAAGTTCGAGCGATGCCTGCAAGCGCGCCCAACGGTTGAGCGTGACCTGATCAATCTGTCCCGGCTTCAGTAACGCGTTGAGGTTGAAGCGTCCTGCGAGATCCTCGATGTCGACACTGATTTGCGCCTCTTCAATGTCGAATGCAGGCGTCAGGCGAGCCCAGTCCTGAGTCAGATCAACGGTTTTAGGTGTGCCTTGTTCCGCGTCCTGTAATTGCAGCCGTGCCCAGGCTTCGGCGCCTACGACCAACTGACGCAGGTGTAACTGCTGCAGCTGTTGAGCGCTGCTTTGCAGCATCAGGCGATGACTGCGCAGCAAGCCGCTGGTGATCAACAGCACCAGGCTCATGACCAGCAATACGCTGATCAATGCGATGCCTTTTTGGCGCCCGTTCATGGCCGCGAGCCTGGCATCAGCAGCACCCGACGGATCGCGTCGAAACGTCCGACCGAGACCTGAACTTCCAGCGCCATTGGCGCGTTCTTGTGTTGTCCGGCCGGCCAATCGCTCAGCCAGCCGGCCTCGTCATCGAACAGTCTCCAGCTCAAATCACGCACCTCGTCGAGCAATTTCTGTCGTTGCACGATCGCAGTGCCGTCCCCGCGACTCTCGCGCCACAGCGCGCCGTTCTCCAGCTGATAGCTCAGCGTTTGGCGTTCACTGCGGGGCTGGTCCAGGGGATTACGCCAGTGGCTGCGCTGTAATTGCAGGCCTGCCTGCGTCAGCACGACAGGCTGCCCGGTCACGTGCATCAGGTCGCGTTCGATCACGGCCACGGCGCGTTGCAGGCTTCTGAATTCACGTTCATGAGCCGTCGTACCTTGCTGCACGCGCACCACACCATCGAACAACCCCCAACTGGCCAACCCCAGCAGCGCGAATATCGCCAACGCGATAACCAGCTCCAGCAACGTGAACCCTTGCTGGTTATTCATGGCGATTGGGTGCCCAGCCGTTGGCGCGATACAAGGTCTGCTCGCGACCCGCCAGCGTGACCTGGATGTCGATGTTGAGCAGGTCCGGGCCGCTCGCCGCACTGATGGTCTGGCGCAGCATCCAGTCGCGACGATCCATGTGCACGATCAGGTGTTGTTGACCGATGGCCAAGTGCGGTTGCAGACGCAGTTCGTTGAGCCGGTTATCCGCCAACCACGCCGCGAAGACGCGCGCTTCGACACCGGCGGTCTGCTTCACCACGTATTGACTCGCGGACAGTACAGCGGCCGCCAGCGTCGCAAAAATCGCCAGGGCCACCATGATTTCCAACAGCGTGAAGCCGCGCATGTGCGTGATGGAATGACGGCTACCCATCGATCACGACCTCACCGATGCCGTCCCCGGAAAGGCTCAGCCAGGTCCTGTCGGCGGACATGAACGTCAGCGTGAACGCGCTGGTTTCATCGCTGCTGAGCAACAGCAATTGAGGCGGTCCCGCGTCAGCGCCGAGGATCAGCGAATACCCGTCTTGCTTGAGCCGCACCCGAACGTTATCGGGCCACCGATAAAAGCTGCCCGCCGATTCCCAGCTGCGAATGTCATACCGCATCACGCGATAGCCCTCGATGCTCAGTCGCAGGCCATATTCGCGCCCCTCGATCACGGCGCGCTCTCGCAACTGTTGCATGACCTGCGCAAGCGCGTGCGCCTCCTGCCTCGCCTGGCGCGCCGGATTCAGGCCAGTGGCAAAACTCGCCATACCCAGCAACACACCGATCAAGACGATGACGATCATCAGCTCCAGCAACGTGAAGCCTGTACACCGCTTGCGCATTGGTCAGCGACTCCAGTTGCCGATATCGCTCGCCTGCCCTTCACCCCCGATCACGCCGTCGGAACCCAGCGACACAATGTCGTAGTCCCCGTCGATCGATCGCACCCCGGGATTGAGGTACTGATACGGCGTGCCCCACGGATCGACGGGCAGGCTTTTCAGGTAACCCTGAGGGTTCCAGTTGCGTGCGGCCGGGAGCCCGGAAGGGCGCTTGGTCAAGGCTTCCAGACCTTGTTGCGTCGAGGGGTAGGCAAAGTTGTCCAGGCGATACATTTCCAGCGCGGTGGCGATGGCCTGGATGTCGATTTTGGCGGCGGTGACTTTGGCCTGATCGGGTCGGCTCATGAACTGCGGCACCACGATCGCCCCCAGTACACCGATGATGACGACCACCACCATGATTTCAATCAGGGTGAAACCGCGCTGGGCGGAGGAGGAGTTTTTGCGTAAGGGTTGCATGGTTCAATTCACCAATTGGTTGAGGCTGAGAATCGGTAGCAGGATGGCCATGACGATCAGCAGCACGACGCCGCCCATCACCACCAGCATGGCGGGCTCAAAGAGGCTGACGACCAGTGCGATACGCGCCGCCAGGCTGCTTTCCTGTTGATCTGCGGCACGGGCGAGCATGCGATCGAGTTCGCCGGCGCGTTCACCGCTGGCAATCATGTGCAGCATCATCGGCGGGATATCGCCGCTCAATTCGAGTCCGCGAGTCAGGGTTCCGCCTTCACGGACCGAGCGGGCGACATCGACCATGCGGGCGCGAATGGTCAGGTTGCCGATGACCGCAGCGGCGATTTCCAACGCGTCCACCAAGGGCACCGCGCTCTTGCCGAGGATCGCTAACGTGCTGGCAAACCTCGCGGCTTCCATCGCACGCCATACTTCGCCCATGACCGGCAGGTGCAAGGCCAGCCGATGCCAGCGCAGGCGCCATGAGTGCTGACGCAGGCTCCAGCGCCACAGGCTGATGAGTGTTGCCAGCAGCGCCAGCAGCAGCAGAAAGTGGTTGCGCAGCCCGTTGCTCACGCCGATCAACGCTTGGGTCAGCCAGGGCAATGGCTGCCCGCTGTCGACGAAAATTTTCACGACGTCCGGCACGACAAAACCCAGCAGAAAGCCGACGATCGCCACACTGGCCAGCATCAAAATGAGCGGGTAGACAAGGGCCATCTGGATTTTTTGGCGCGAGGCCTGACGGGTCTGGGTGTAAGCCGCCAGTTGCTCCAGCACGTGGCCGAGGTGCCCGGAACGTTCACCGGCGGCCACGGTGGCCCGGAACAATTCGGGAAACGCCCGGGGAAACATCCCCAACGCTGCCGCCAAGGCATGCCCTTCCATCACCCGGCTTCTGACGGCGGACAGCAGACCGGCCACCTTGCGCTTGGCGCTCTGCTTCGCCACCGCCTCGAGCGCTTCCTCCAGGGGCAAGCCGGCCTGGACCAGCGTCGACAACTGCAAGGTCAGCAGCGCCAGTTCAGCCGCACTCAAACGCCCCCCGCGCGGCTTTACACCTCCGTCGCTGCCGGAACGGGTCTCGGTCAACTCAAGTGGCCACAACCCACGCTCACGCAACAATTGTCGGGCATGACGCGCGCCATCGGCTTCCAGTCGACCTTTACAACTGCGGCCATGGGCATCGTGGGCGCGGTAATCGAACGTCGGCATGTGCTAATCCTCCTGCGTCACACGCAACAACTCATCGAGACTGGTCAAACCGTCCAGTACCCGCTGGCGACCGTCCTGAAACAGGCTGCGCGAGTGCTTGCGGGTTGCCTCGGTCAAGGCCTGTTCACTGCTGCCTTGATGGATCAGTGCGGACACTTCGGGTGTGATGCTGATCAGTTCGTAAATGCCGACCCGACCGCGATACCCGCGCTGGCACTGTTCACAGCCTTCGGCCCTGAAGAGTTGCTGCGAGGTTTCGGGGTCGATCCCCAAACGCACACAGGTCGCCGCATCAGCGAGGTACGGCACCTTGCAATGGGGACACAACGTACGCACCAGGCGCTGGGCCAAAACCCCCACCAGCGACGACGCCAACAGGTAGGTGTCGACGCCCATGTCCACCAGCCGGGTTACCGCACCGACCGCGCTGTTGGTGTGCAATGTCGAGAGCACCAGGTGACCGGTCAGTGAGGCCTGAACGGCAATCTCCGCCGTCTCGCGGTCTCGAATTTCGCCGACCATCACCACGTCCGGGTCTTGACGCAGGATCGCCCTCAAGCCTCGGGCGAAGGTCATGTCCACCTTCGGGTTGACCGGCATCTGCCCTACCCCCGGCAGGTGATACTCGATGGGGTCTTCGACCGTGAGAATGTTGCGGGTCTGGTCATTCAGACTGCTGAGCGCGGCATACAAACTAGTGGTCTTGCCCGAGCCGGTGGGGCCGGTCACCAGCAGGATGCCGTGGGGCCTGGCCAACAATTGGCGCAGGCTCGCGAGGGTATCGTCCGGCATTCCCAGGCGTTGCAACTGCAGGCGTCCTGCCTGTTTGTCGAGCAGGCGCAACACCACTCTTTCGCCGTGGGCCGAGGGCAATGTCGAGACCCGCACATCGACTTCATGCCCCGCCAGGCGCAACGCGATACGACCATCTTGAGGGGCGCGTTTTTCGGCGATGTCCAGGCGCGCCATGACCTTGATTCGCGACACCAACAGGGTCGCCAGCTCACGCCGGGGGCGAAGCATTTCGCGCAGTTGCCCATCAACACGCATGCGCACCGACAGGTACTGCTCGAAGGTTTCCAGGTGCACATCAGATGCCTGCTCGCGCACCGCTTCGCTGAGCAGTGCATTGATCAGCCGGATGATCGGCGCATCACCTTGCTGCTCCAGCAGGTCGGCGGTTTGCGGGACTTGATCGACCAGGCTGAGCAGGTCCAGTTCGTCGTCCAGCCCTTGGGCGACCTGCTCCGCAGCGCTCTGACCTTCGCGGTAGGCCGATGCCAGGCGCAAGGCGAAAACATCCGCATCGAGGATTCGGAACGACAGGTCCTGACCGCACATTCTGCGAGCTTCTGCCAGCGCCGTCAGCGGCGTGTCGGCCCGCAGTGCCAGGCTCGGCTTCGGACCTTCACGCTCCAGTAGCACACCAAAACGCCGCGCGAAGCCGAAGGGCAATTGCTCGTAACCTTCTTTTACGGGCTTATCGCTCAAGGACGCACCGGCGTTTGCTTGCGCAAATCAATCACGGGCGTATCGCTCACCGGCTCGAACAACTGACGCGAATCCGCCGGCAGCAGCAATGAGTTATTGCCCTGCGCGCCAGACTTGCTCAGGTCGTGCAGCGCGTTGTAACGCTGCTGGCTGACCTCGGACAGATCCTCCTTGCTGCGCACAATGGTCGGGCGCAAAAAGACCATCAGATTGCTTTTGCTCTGAGTGTCTTTTTTCCAGCGAAACAGCGCGCCGAGGTAAGGGATATCACGCAACAATGGCACGCCGCTCTGCTGAGTGCGGACGCTGTCCCTGATCAGGCCACCGATGACGATGATCTCGCCATCGTCGGCCAGGATGGTGCTCTTGAGCGCGCGTTTGTTGGTTATCAGATCAGAGGAATCGACGCCCGATACTGAGGGCGCGATGTCGGACACTTCCTGCTCGACCTCAAGACGCAACGTCGAGCCTTCGTTGATGTAGGGCTTGATCTTCAGGCTGATGCCCACGTCCTTGCGCTCGACCGTGGTGAACGGATTATCCGCACCGCTGCTATTGGTGGCATAGGAACCGGTTTTGAACGGCACGTTCTGGCCGACGATGATTTCTGCCTGCTGATTGTCCAGCGTCAGCAGACTCGGCGTGGACAGCAAGTTGCTGCGGGTATTGCTTGCCAGCGCTGAAATCAACGCACCGAAGCGGTCGCTGCCCAACTGCAGAATGGCGCCTTCCGGTGCGCTCTTTATCTCGTCGAATCTCAGTCCACCGACGATCGGGATGTCGGTACCGGGGAAGTTCAGGAAACCCTTCGCGTCACCGGTGTTGATGCCCCACTGGACACCCACGGCCTCGGCCATGTCGCCAGAAATTTCCACAATCGCAGCATGAATCAGCACCTGTGCTCTGGGCTGATCCAACTGACGCACAATGTTTTCGATGGTGCGGATCTGCGCCGGCTCGGCAATCAGCACCAATGCATTCTGGCTTTCATCTGCCTTGATGATGAACCCGGCGCCAGAGGCCTGTTCCTTCGCCCCTCCCATTGTCTGGGTCGGCTTTCTGCCCTGGCCCATCGTCTCAAGGACTTCGGCCAGTTGTTTGGCATCGCTGTAGCGCAGGCGAATGACTCGGGCGTTGTCGAGGTTCGCGGTAGCCGGCGTATCCAGGCTGCGCGCCAGGTCGACCAGACGCTGGCGGACCGTCGGCGGACCGACGAGGATCAAACGGTTGGTCCGCGTGTCAGCAATGACCTGAATGGCGGTATCGGCATTGCGTTTACCCAGCGTCGCTTCCATCACCGGCGCCACGTCAGCCGCCTGGGCGTGACGTAACTGCACGACGGCATGCTGTGTGTTCTGGCCAGCGTCCAACTGCCGGACGAGCTGGGCAACACGCTGCACATTGGCGGCCGCGTCGGTCACCACCAGGGCGTTGGCCGACACCGACGGGCCGACGTAGCCATTGGCCGAAATCAATGGCCGCACCAGCCCGGCAATGTCGGCGGCGTTGCTGGTATCCAGTTCGATGACCTGGGTGACAAATTGCGAGGCTGTAGCGTTCTTCGCCACGCCTTGGCCGGCACGGGTTTTGGCTTCGGTCACCGGCGTGATCAGTATCCGGTCGCCCTCGTCGATCACCGTGAAGTTATGCGCATCCAGCACCGAGTAAAACAAGCGACGGACACCCTCGCGATCAAGGGCCTGACGGGACATGACGGTAATGCGCCCAGTGACTCTGGGATCAAGCACTATGGTGGTTCCGAGAATGGTGGAAATCTCCTCGACGATGTCCCGCAGCTCGGCATTGTTCATTGCCAGCTGCCATTTTTCGTCTTCGGCTTGAAGCGTGCCGGGCTCGTTCGCCGACACTAAAAGGACGAGAAGAAGCAGGACGCGAGACGCCTGCGCACGGAAGAAGCTGTTCATGAAATGATCACTCTGACGGCCCGAGAAACGGACGTAGAAAACGCGAAGAAGCGGCCGCTGCATTTGGTGCGGCGGGCGATTCAAGCCTGCGCAGAAAACGTTCGGCAGATGGCTGCAACGTCAGCAGTTCTTCGCGCCCCTTGTTCCACAATACGACCTGATTGGGTTCGACACGGCGCAGCACGCTGCCACCCGGCAATTGTTCTCCCACCTGGTACATGCGCGAGCCTTGAGCGTCGGCGAGCAGCGCCCTCGACACACCCGACGCGACGACAAAACTGGCCTGCAAGCTCAAGGATTCAGCACTTGGCAACCGCGTCGCTTCATCCACCAGGCCAAACACCGTAGCAACTGCCGTCGTATCAAGATTCTCACGGGAAGGCGCGGCGATTGGCGCGACCACGGAATGCGCCACAGAAGCGAGGTTTTCGCGCCAGAGCCACTCTTGCCAAGCGAGAAATGTCCCGTAGCTGACGGGTATCAGCAACAACAGCCCCTTGGTCAAGGCGCTCCCGGTGAGCTGTTTCAGGAAACGCTTCATGGCAACTTCACTCGAGGTGCTCATTTCGGCGCTTGCTGCAAAAAGACATCCGTCTGAGTACGCGGTGGTTGCATACCTCATGGACGATCACTGCACCGACATGCAGTGCGACAAGCAAAGACAGCAGGACACATGCCCAAATATGGATCGTGAAGAACAACTGGATAAATGCTGGTTGGGTCAGTGGCTGAGCAATCTCGACGACCCCAAATACATCGATCGGGCGATCCATCATCAAAACGCCGGTGACCAACACAACGCTCACTGTGATGTAGATCGAGAGGTGGGCAAGCAGCACACGTCCTTCGACCCTCGATAGATGGATGACACCCCTAAGTTTGGTGTGAGAGATGAAAGCGAAGAAACGCCAAATGAAAAAAGGAATGAACACCGTGGTCAGAGAAACGTTGAAGAACGCAACCGTCTGTTTGAGCTGCGCGGGCACTTGAACGCTGGCCACGTAAAACCCCGAGGCCAGGGTCCAGATAATGACAACCGCCGACAACCAATGCAGCCAAACTCGTTGTCTGGAGTAACCCGAAACCGTCATCTTCAAACTCGATTCAATAGAGGCACAAGTCTTCAGGCGATCGGACAACGATCGCCTGAAGCGTCACCTGAGGGGCTTAGAGTTTGTCCCACGCCATGTGCCAGTGAGCACCGACACCCGGCTCGAAGCCGTTAGCGGTCGGGCTGTACTGCTTGCAGTAACCGGACTCCGGGAACGGCTTGCACTCGAAGACTTCATCGGTTTTGGGCTGCAGTACCTTGGTGCCGGCGGTGTAGTCGCTTACGCCTTCAGGGAACACGAAGTCATATTCGACGCCTGCGCCTTCACCCGTCATGTTGGTTGGCTGCGTATCCTGGCGAGTCGTGCGGCCATCCAGTGTGGTGCCGACGAGCGTCAACGTGTGCGCGCCCGGGTTGCTGCGAACATCCATGGAGAGCGACGCAAGTCCGCTATCCACTTGGCCCGAGGTAGTGCCGACCGGCTTGTTGTTCTGATCGAACAGGGTCGCTTCGACGTTCATTTTGCGATTGGAAATGATGCTGAAGTCGACCTTGGCACGACCTTTATCCAGTACGTACTCCGCTTGCTGCGAAGCCACCGACAGGCGAGCCGCAGCGTCTTCTTTCATGTCCAGCTGCACTTCGTAACGGGTGATTCCGCTTTCCTTTTGCGCGTACAGGCGGTTGTTACCCTTCACCGGTTCGACGTTGCCGTTCTCATCACGAACGCCAGCACGGACAAGGGTGTGGGTCGCATTGATTTTTTCGGCCAGCTTGAAGGCCCAGTTGTTCGGCGAACCTTCCTCGACGTTGTCGATGGATATTTCGACGCTGTATTGCGGGCTTTCACCATTGGCCGAGAACGCGCGAGCTTTGACCTTGTCACCGACCAGCAATGCGGTCGACGGCGCGATGCCACCCACGGCGGACCAGCCACCGGGCAGCGATGCCTCGGCCAGAATGTTCACATCGGCCACGTTGTAAAAGGCCGCATCGGTATCGCCGACTGTCCAGATCGCCAGGATGACATGCTGACCGGACTTGTCTTCAGGAAGGGTGCAGCTGTGCTTGGCACCGGAAACGGGTTTCTGGTTGCCGCCATCGATAGTGCAGAACGGCGTGCTTTCGAAGGTGGCGCGTTTGAGCGACTCATTCGGGTTCCAGCCGTTGCGGGTGATGAAATATTCGTGCTTGGTCGCAGGGTGAACGGCGGTGTATTGCCATTCGAAATTGATGTTGCGGTCTTTGATTTCGGTCAGCTGCCAGCGGGTCGCGGACTGAGCGTCAAGAGCGGAGAATGACGAGTGGCCGCCACTGGCGATCTTGCCATCGACCGGTCCTTGCAATGGAGCACCGCCGACGCCAGCCGGGAAGCCCTTGAAGGTTTCACCCACGCTTTGCGGTTCGTATTGCGCGTTCCCGCAGTGGGTGTTCACGCCTTTTTGGCACAGCAGTGCCCGCGAAGGCGGCACGTCCAGATAGCCGTGGGCAGAAACGGTTTGCGAAGCGAACATTGCCGATAACAGGATCATTGAAGAAGTGCAGGCGGCTAACGCACTTCTCTTTTCGAAGTTGTTTTTCATGATGGATTCCAGACTGCTTATCGAAATACAGACGCTCGGAAAAGCGCCAATGGGTGCGATATCACCGGGTGCATAACGCACCCGACGAGGGGCTGGAACCTTACGGGGATAGCGGCAATTTCTATGTAGGAGTAATCGCTTTCAAAAGCAGGAATGGTCTTTGTAGTGATCTCTCTGTCAGCCGATAAAAATGTTCCTACGGACAAGCACGCGCCTTACGACAGTCATTTCAACAGGCATAAAAAAAGCCTGCCGGGAACGCGTCCCGGCAGGCTTCAAATACTTCAGTAGCCGTTACTCGTGATACTGCGCCGACAACTCATGCACTGCGCGCAGGAACGCGCCGGCGTGTTCTGGATCGACTTCCGGCGTGATGCCATGGCCGAGGTTGAATACATGACCGCTGCCCTTGCCGTAGCTGGCGAGGATGCGCCCGACTTCGGTACGAATGACTTCCGGTTTGGCGTAGAGCACGGTTGGGTCCATGTTGCCTTGCAGGGCGACTTTGCTGCCGACGCGATCACGGGCGCTGCCGATGTCGCAGGTCCAATCCAGCCCCAGCGCATCCGCACCAGCGTCGGCGATACTTTCCAGCCACAAACCGCCGCCCTTGGTGAACAGGATCACCGGAACCTTGCGGCCTTCGTGTTCGCGGATCAGGCCGCTGACGATCTTTTTCATGTAGGCCAGGGAGAATTCCTGGTACGCCGCCGCCGAGAGGCTGCCGCCCCAGCTATCGAAAATCTGCACGGCTTGCGCACCGGCCATGATCTGGCCGTTGAGGTAGCTGGTGACCGTCTGCGCGAGTTTGTCCAGCAACAGGTGCAAGGCTTGCGGGTTGTCGTAGAGCATGGTTTTGGTCTTGCGGTAGTCTTTCGACGAGCCGCCTTCAACCATGTAGGTCGCCAGGGTCCATGGGCTGCCGGAGAAGCCGATCAACGGCACACGACCGTTCAGTTCACGGCGGATGGTGCTGACAGCATCCATGACGTAGCCGAGGTCTTTGTGCGGATCAGGAATCGGCAAGGCTTCGATGTCGGCCAAGGTACTGACCACTTTCTTGAAGCGCGGACCTTCACCGGTCTCGAAGTACAGGCCTTGGCCCATCGCGTCGGGAATGGTCAGGATGTCGGAGAAGAGAATCGCCGCGTCCAGTTGCGGATAGCGGTCGAGCGGTTGCAGGGTGACTTCGCAAGCGAACTCCGGGTTCATGCACAGGCTCATGAAGTCGCCGGCCTTGGCACGGCTGGCGCGGTATTCCGGCAGGTAGCGACCGGCCTGACGCATCATCCACACGGGCGTGACGTCTACGGGTTGCTTGAGCAGGGCACGAAGGAAACGGTCGTTCTTCAGGGCAGTCATGTCGGCATCCGGAAAAAAAGTGCGGGCATTTTCTCAGAGCGCGACGCAAAAGGCACGGTTGCAGGTCAGCCTTTTGTCTATCGGGTCAATTTGTCGCGGGGGAATGCGGTTTTCGCAACACCGCGAAACAACTGTAGGAGTGAGCCTGCTCGCGATGGCGGAGTGTCAGTCATTGCATCTGGTGACTGATTCACCGCTATCGCGAGCAGGCTCACTCCTACAAGGTTTTTTGTCGCGGAGTCAGACGCCCAGGTAATCCAGGATCCCTTCAGCGGCATTGCGGCCTTCGAAGATCGCCGTTACCACCAGGTCAGACCCGCGAACCATATCGCCACCGGCGAAGATTTTCGGGTTGCTGGTCTGGTGCTTGTACTGACCTTGTTCCGGCGCCACAACGCGGCCCTGGCTGTCGGTCTGGATGCTGTGCTGTTCGAACCACGACGCCGGGCTTGGGCGGAAACCGAAAGCGATGACCACGGCGTCGGCCGGGATGATCTCTTCGGAACCCGGGATCGGCTCGGGGCTGCGACGGCCACGGGCATCCGGTTCGCCGAGACGGGTCTCGACCACTTTCACGCCTTCGACGCGGTCTTCGCCGACGATCGCGATTGGCTGGCGGTTGTAGAGGAATTTCACGCCTTCTTCCTTGGCGTTCTTCACCTCTTTGCGCGAGCCCGGCATGTTGGCTTCGTCGCGACGATAGGCGCAGGTCACCGATTTGGCGCCCTGACGAATCGACGTACGGTTGCAGTCCATCGCCGTGTCACCACCGCCCAGCACCACCACCTTCTTGCCTTTCATATCGACGAAATCTTCCGGCGACTTTTCAAAGCCCAGGTTTCGATTGACGTTGGCGATCAGGAAATCGAGCGCGTCATGCACACCCGGAAGGTCCTCACCGGCAAAACCGCCCTTCATGTAGGTGTAGGTGCCCATGCCCATGAACACGGCATCGTATTCTTCGAGCAGTTGCTCGACGGTCACATCCTTGCCCACTTCGGTGTTCAGGCGGAACTCGATGCCCATGCCGGTGAAGACTTCGCGACGATTGCTCAGCACAGTCTTTTCCAGCTTGAACTCGGGAATGCCGAAGGTCAGCAGACCGCCGATTTCGGGGTTCTTGTCGA
>Ga0247812_10000300_pt1 | contig 41476 bp, 42 predicted proteins | sample UWRJL149409B1_FD_178011 | JGI IMG/M metagenome (GOLD analysis project Ga0247812, IMG submission 178011) | Plant litter microbial communities from Arlington Agricultural Research Station in Wisconsin, United States - UWRJ-L149-409B-1 | ecosystem: Environmental > Terrestrial > Plant litter >...
AATAATCAAAAAAACGCTCAAGCAACCTGCTTTCACGACGATAACTATTACGAAGGTTCTCTAGGCCACACCCGGCGGTTGCCAGGGCCGGAAGCCGCAGCACCCAACCAACGAGGAATTCGTCATGGCTTTATCAGTAAACACCAACATCACCTCCCTGGGCGTTCAGAAAAACCTGAACAAGGCTTCCGACGCTCTGAGCAACTCGATGAACCGCCTGTCCTCCGGCCTGAAAATCAACAGCGCTAAAGACGACGCCGCTGGCATGCAGATCGCCAACCGTCTGGGCAACCAGGTGAAAGGCTTGAACGTTGCAATCGCCAACGCCAACAACGGTGTTTCGATCGCGCAGACCGCTGAAGGCGCGATGCAAGAATCCACCAACCTGCTGCAACGTCTGCGTGAACTCGCCCTGCAGTCTGCGAACGGTGATAAAAGCGACGCTGACCGTGTTTCCCTGCAGCAGGAATTCACCGCCAAAGTAGGTGAGCTGACCCGTATTTCCAACACCACCACTTTCGGTGGTCGTAACCTGCTGGACGGTTCGTTCAGCAACGTTGGCTTCCAGATCGGTGCAAACGCCAACGAAACCATCTCGTTCGGCATGACTGATATCAGTGCTACTGGCCTGAAAGGTACTTACAGCGAAGCAAGCGTGAATAGCGCTTCGTTGGCTGGTTTGAGCGCTACTGCGACTGGTTCGGCTTTGACTGTGCCTATGAAGGCTAGCTTGACTGGCGGCACACCAACTGCGACCGCTGGTGGTGAAAAAATCAGCATCAACGGTTCAGAAATTACCTTGGTTGTTGGCGCTACTGCGGCTGCGGCTGGTGCAAACGCAGCAATCGAGATCAATAAGAAAACTGCTGACACTGGTGTTAAAGCTGTAGCCGATGGGACAACAGGTGTTTTGACGCTCACCTCGACGAAAGATATCGTCATTGGTGGTGCGGCTGCTGATCTAACTAAGATTGGCTTGACGGCAGCGACTACTCCAGCCCTTCCTCCACAAGCTAGCGTCGTGGGTGCCACACCACCTGGAACTACTGCTGGTACCGAAAAAATCTCCATTAACGGTACAGAAATTACCTTGGCTGCTGGCGGTACTGCAGCTGCGGCTGGTGCTAACGCAGCAATCGAAATCAACAAGAAAACGGCTGAAACGGGTGTTAAAGCGGTTGCTGATGCTGCCGGCGCCCTGACACTGACCTCGTCGAAAGATATCGTTCTTGGTGGTGCTGCTGCGGATCTGACTAAGATCGGCCTGACGGCCGGCTCAACTGGCGCTTGGGACAAGGAATTGATGGGCAGCGTTGGTTCCATCACCGTTAACGGCAAGGCCGTGTCGTGGACCGCCACTTCCACCATGAAAACCGTACTGTCGGATCTCGCCGCTTCAGCAGGCACGGGCGCTACCGCATCTGTTAAAGACGGCCGCGTGACCCTGACTTCCGGCGAAGGCAAAGACATCAAACTGGCTAACACTTCGAGCGGTTCGCTGTCTCAGTTGGGTCTGTCGGCAGGTACTTCCCAGGCAAAGCTGAAAGAAGACACCTCCATCGACGTCAACGGCGTTGAAGTCAAGTTCAAGAAGGGTGACACCTCCGACGCTATCGTGGCTTCGATCAACAGCGCCAGCACCGGCGTGAACGCCAGCAAAAACGCTGACGGCACCCTGAACCTGTTTGCTGACAAAGACATCACCCTCAAGGACGGTAGCGCCGGTACCGGTCTGGCTGCACTGGGTCTGACCGCTGTGTCCGCTGCTGGTACCAAGTCTGCAGTCACCATGGAAACTACCGTTTCCGACCTGAGCATCCTGTCCTCTTCTGCTTCGCAACAGGCGGTACAGGCACTGGACGGCGCTCTGCAGCAGATCGACAGCCAGCGTTCCCAGCTGGGTGCTGTTCAAAACCGTTTCGCCAGCACCGTGGCCAACCTGCAGAGCATTTCGCAGAACTCCACCGCTGCTAAAGGCCGTGTAGAAGACGCTGACTTCGCTTCTGAAGCGGCTGAGCTGACCAAGCAACAAACCCTGCAGCAGGCATCCACCGCGATCCTGTCCCAGGCTAACCAGCTGCCATCCGCTGTTCTGAAGCTGCTTCAGTAATATCGGTAGCGGTTAACTAACGGAAGGGCGCGTATACGTGCCCTTCCGTTTTTTTGGTTTTGAGGTGATGACATGGATATGAGCATTAAGCTGAACGCGCATTACCCTGCTGGCACGACTCCGGCAAGCAACTCTGCTGTCACTCAGGCACCACCCGCAGCGAAACAGGAACCGGCGGTGACTGATGACTCTCAGCGTGTAGCGCTCGAAAAAGCGGTAACCGATATTCGCGAGTTCGTTCAGTCGACTCAGCGCAACCTCGATTTTTCCATCGATGACTCGACCGGTAGAGTCGTGGTCAAGGTGGTCGCAACCGAAAGTGGCGAAGTCATTCGGCAGATTCCATCGGAAACTGCTTTGAAGCTTGCACAGAATTTGAGTGATGCCAGCAGCCTGCTGTTTGATACGAAAGCCTGAGCTGGCATGAAATGTGTTTCTGACTGCAGCTACGGCAATATTCGCCAATAAAGCGGCAGCCACAGGACAAGGAGATTACCAATGGCTAGTTCAACGATTTCCGGCCCGGGTTCGGGCTACGACACCCAAGCCATCGTCAAGGCGTTGGTGGGTGCTGAAAAGGCACCTAAGCAAGCCCAGATCACCAGCCAGCAAAAAGACACGACTATCCAGTTGTCGGGTGTCGGTTCGGTGAAAAGTGCGCTGGAAACTTACCGGGCGGCAATCGCCAAGTTGAACAACGTGGCCGCTTTCAACGGCCTGGCCGCTACCTCGTCCGAAGAAAAAAATATCAAGGTCACCTTGGGTGACGGCGCTTCCAGCGGCAAGTACGTGGTCGTCGTCAATGACCTAGCAACGTCCTCCAAAGTCACCAGTAAGGTATTCGAGGGTGGGGCCTCAGGCTCTGCCAACTCCTCGGACGAAGCCCAGACCTTGACCATCACCCAATCGGGCAAAAGTTACGATGTCATGGTGCCGGGCGGCGCGACCCTGCAGGAAGTGCGTGAGTCGATCAATACCCAGCTCTCGGCACAGGGTATCAGTGCCAACGTCTTGAGTGATGCGAACGGTGCGCGTTTGGTTATTGGCTCTAATACAACGGGCGTTGACACCGACATTACGCTCAGCGGTGACTCGGATCTGGCCCAAGGTTATGACAAAGGTACGCCAGCACAAAATGCCAAATACACCATCGACGGTATCGCGATGGAGTCCACCAGCAACAATGTCACTTCCGCCATCAGTGGGGTGTCTTTTGAGTTGTTGGCCAAAGATAAGGACAAGCCGATCACCATCAACGTGGCAAGCAATACCGCTACGCTGAAAACCTCTGTCCAGTCCTTCGTCACGGCTTACAACGCTTTGATGACCAGTATTAATACTCAGACTAAGGTTACTGCCACCGGCGATGCTTCTACCACGACTGCTGGTGCCTTGACTGGTGACGCATCCATGCGTCAGCTGGTCAACAATCTGCGCAGTGAGTTGGTCAACAGCTCGGGATCGAGTGCCATGAGCAGTCTGGCGCAGATGGGTATTACCACCGACCAGAAAACCGGCCTTCTTAGCCTCGATGACAAGACGTGGGACAAGGCTGTTGTCAAAGGAGCCGGCGATATTGCCAAGTTGTTTACCGGCGACACTGGCTTGGTAACTCGCATGACCAAGGCGACCGCCTCCTACGTGGGTACCACCGGGTCGCTGGCTAGCAGAGTGACAGACCTCAACACCAAGTTGACCGACCTGACCACCCAGCAGGCTGATCTGGATCGCCGCATGGAAAGCTTGCAGTCAACCTTGACCGCCAAGTACACGGCGATGGATACCCTTATCGCTCAGCTCAACGCCAGCAGCTCCAGCATCATGACAACCCTCAACTCGCTGAATAATCCAAAGTCGGATTAATTGCAGGCGCATAGGCGCCTCATGTTGGGTGGAAACATGATTTGGGCCCTAGGGCCCGAATTAAAGTTTTATGTGACGCAGTCGACAAACTCTATATAGAGAAATATCAGTCTGCGGCCGGTAACGAGGTAGAAACATGAATCCGATGAAAGCCCTTCGTGCGTACCAGAAGGTCAACTCCCACGCTCAGATCTCCGAGGCTAGCCCTCATCGTCTGATCCAGATGCTGTTTGAAGGCGGTCTTGATCGCCTGGCTCAAGCCAAAGGTGCAATGGAGCGGGGTGACATCGCCCAGAAATGCGTCCTGATCACTAAGTCCATCGACATCATCACTGGCCTGCGCCAAGGGTTGAATGAAGAGAAGGCTCCGGACCCAGCTGCCATCCAGCAACTGGACAGCCTTTACGAGTACATGAACTCGCAGTTGCTGAAGGCCAACCTGAGCAACGATCCGCAAATCATTGATGAAGTTGCGCGCCTGCTGGCCACCGTGAAAAGTGGCTGGGATGCGATTGCGGCACAAGAGACAGCGCTTTAGGCCTTTCAGCCGAGGAACGACGCCATGAGTCAAGCACTGCAACGGATTGAAGAAACCCGCGAAGCGCTCATCGATGCGCTGGCCGAGCGTAACTGGGATGCGATCGGCGAACTGGATGTGGCGTGTCGTGAATGCGTCGATGAGGTGCTGAGCGAAGCCCCGATCGACGAGGAAGCGCTGCGGACCAATCTGGAGAGTTTGCTGGCGGTCTATAAAGATTTATTGACGGCGACGATGGGCGAGCGTCAGGCGATAGTCGACGAGATGTCGCAGATCACTCAAGCGAAGAGCGCTGCAAAGGTTTACCATCTGTTTGGTTAATTAATTCCCGGTTAATCCAGACAATGTGCGCCATAAATTTGACTGTGCACGGTTTTTTGACTTAACTAGTGGCTGTTCACCGATACCAAGCGTCTACAGGCTTAACGGTCTGCAAGCGTCTAGCTTGCCCACTCATTTCGGGCACCGAGTTGACTAGGGAAGTTGCTATTGCATGTGGCGTGAAACCAAAATTCTGCTGATTGATGACGATAGCGTCCGCCGCCGCGACCTGGCGGTGATTTTAAATTTTCTCGGTGAAGAAAATTTACCCTGCGGAAGCCATGACTGGCAGCAGGCTGTCGGCTCTTTGTCGTCTAGTCGTGAAGTGATCTGTGTCCTCATCGGGACGGTCAATGCTCCTGGCGCACTTTTGGGCTTGTTAAAGACACTCTCAACCTGGGATGAGTTCCTTCCGGTTTTGTTGATGGGCGATAATTCTTCCGTCGACTTGCCTGAAGACCAGCGTCGCCGAGTGCTTTCGACCCTCGAAATGCCGCCCAGCTACAGCAAATTGCTCGATTCGCTGCACCGTGCCCAGGTCTATCGCGAGATGTATGACCAGGCCCGCGAGCGCGGTCGTCATCGCGAACCCAATCTTTTCCGCAGTCTTGTCGGCACTAGCCGGGCGATTCAACACGTCCGTCAGATGATGCAGCAAGTCGCCGATACCGACGCCAGTGTGTTGATCCTGGGCGAGTCCGGCACCGGCAAGGAAGTGGTCGCACGCAACTTGCACTATCACTCCAAGCGTCGTGACGCTCCGTTCGTTCCAGTCAATTGCGGGGCGATCCCGGCCGAGTTGCTGGAAAGCGAGCTGTTCGGCCACGAGAAGGGCGCGTTCACCGGAGCGATCACCAGCCGTGCCGGGCGCTTTGAGCTGGCCAACGGTGGCACGCTGTTCCTCGACGAAATTGGCGACATGCCGCTGCCGATGCAGGTCAAGCTGCTGCGCGTGTTGCAGGAACGTACCTTCGAGCGCGTGGGCAGTAACAAGACCCAGAGCGTGGATGTGCGCATCATTGCCGCGACCCACAAGAATCTCGAAAGCATGATCGAGATCGGCACCTTCCGCGAAGACTTGTACTACCGCCTGAATGTGTTCCCGATCGAAATGGCGCCGTTGCGCGAGCGTGTCGAAGACATCCCGTTGCTGATGAACGAGTTGATCTCGCGCATGGAGCACGAGAAGCGTGGTTCGATCCGTTTCAATTCCGCAGCCATCATGTCCCTGTGCCGTCACGGCTGGCCCGGCAACGTCCGCGAGCTCGCCAATCTGGTGGAGCGCATGGCGATCATGCATCCGTACGGGGTGATCGGCGTGGTCGAGCTGCCGAAAAAATTCCGCTACGTCGACGACGAAGACGAGCAGTTGGTCGACAGCCTGCGCAGCGACCTGGAAGAGCGGGTGGCCATCAATGGTCATACCCCGGACTTCTCGGTGAATGCCTTGTTGCCGCCGGAAGGTCTGGACTTGAAGGACTACCTCGGTGGTCTGGAGCAGGGGCTGATTCAGCAGGCGCTGGATGATGCCAATGGCATCGTGGCGCGTGCTGCCGAGCGCTTGCGTATTCGTCGCACCACCCTGGTGGAGAAGATGCGCAAATACGGTATGAGCCGTCGTGACGGTGATGAACAGGCAGATGATTGACGCCTGTTTTTCAACCCCTTCATTTATAGGCAGTTTTTTTTAGGCACGGGTATTGCTACATCCCTCGCAACGTTCCGTTTAACTGACGGTCAGCCAAGCGAGAGTGCACGATGCCCCAAGCCGCCCAGATGTCTCCTGTCCCTGACGCTTCGGGGCTACCGTCGTCCGCAGAGCAGGCAAACCGGCTTGGCCTTGAGCAGTCGTTTGCCCTGTTCAGTCAAATGTCGAATCAGCTGAACGACTCCTACAGCATGCTCGAAGCCCGGGTCACCGAACTCAAGGGCGAGCTGGAAGTGGTCAGCGCCCAGCGCATGCAGGAACTGGCGGAAAAAGAACGCCTCGCCAATCGCCTGCAAAACCTCCTTGATCTGTTGCCCGGCGGCGTCATCGTCATCGATGCTCAAGGCATCGTGCGCGAAGCCAATCCTGCCGCGTGTGAGTTGCTCGGTCTGCCGCTCGAAGGCGAGTTGTGGCGCCATGTCATTGCCCGCTGCTTCGCGCCCCGTGAAGACGATGGGCATGAAATCTCGCTAAAGGATGGTCGGCGTCTGTCGATCTCCACTCGCTCGCTCGACGCCGAGCCGGGGCAGTTGGTGTTGCTCAACGACCTGACTGAAACCCGCCATCTGCAAGATCAACTCGCCCGTCATGAACGCCTGTCGTCGCTCGGGCGGATGGTTGCATCGCTCGCCCATCAGATTCGTACCCCCTTGTCCGCTGCGTTGCTTTACGCCAGTCATCTGACCGAGCAGGAGCTTCCCGTCGCCACTCAGCAACGCTTTGCCGGACGCCTGAAAGAGCGTCTGCATGAGCTGGAGCACCAAGTGCGCGACATGCTGATCTTCGCCCGTGGCGAGCTGCCGCTGACGGATCGCGTTACACCCAAAATGCTCATGCAATCGCTGCAAGCGGCAGCCCTTGCTCATGTGCAGGATCTGCCGATTCGCTGGCAGTGCGACAGTCATGTCGGGGAGTTGCTGTGCAATCGCGACACCCTGGTCGGCGCGATCCTCAACCTGATCGAGAACGCCATTCAGGCCAGTGCCGATGATGTGCGCTTGAAGGTCCATCTCTATACCCGGGATAACAACCTGCGCGTGTCGGTCAGTGACAGCGGCAGCGGCATAGAGCCGAACGTGCTGGCGCGTTTGGGCGAGCCTTTTTTCACCACTAAAAACACCGGAACCGGTCTGGGCCTGACCGTGGTCAAGGCGGTGGCCCGCGCTCATCAGGGAGAATTGCTGCTGCGCTCGCGACCGGGTCGCGGAACATGTGCACAGGTCATCCTGCCGCTTTTTTCGGGTGAAAAGAGCATCGATCAGGGAGCGGAGTGAAGAACATGGGGATCAAGGTTTTACTGGTCGAGGACGACCGCGCGTTACGCGAAGCACTGGCCGATACATTGCTGCTCGCGGGGCACGATTACACCGCCGTCGGTTCGGCGGAGGAAGCGCTCACGGCCGTTGGCAAGGACGCATTCAATCTGGTGCTCAGCGACGTCAACATGCCGGGCATGGATGGCCATCAGTTGCTCAGTCTGCTGCGAGCGCGTCAACCACAATTGCCGGTGCTGTTGATGACCGCCCATGGTGCTGTCGAGCGTGCGGTCGATGCGATGCGGCAGGGCGCGGCGGATTATCTGGTGAAGCCGTTCGAACCCAAGGCGCTGCTCGATCTGGTGGCCAGGCATGCCCTGGGCAGTCTCGGCGCGGCCGAGAGCGAAGGCCCGATCGCGTTCGAGCCAGCCAGCGCACAGTTGCTTGAACTGGCAGCCCGGGTGGCGCGCAGTGATTCGACCGTACTCATCTCCGGCGAGTCCGGGACGGGCAAGGAAGTGCTCGCGCGATACATCCATCAGCATTCCCATCGTGCCAACCAGCCGTTCATCGCGATCAACTGCGCCGCGATCCCGGACAACATGCTGGAGGCCACGCTGTTCGGTCATGAAAAAGGCTCGTTCACCGGTGCCATCGCCGCGCAGGCGGGCAAGTTCGAGCAAGCGGATGGCGGCACGATTCTGCTCGACGAAATTTCCGAAATGCCTATGGGGCTTCAGGCCAAGCTGTTGCGTGTGTTGCAGGAGCGTGAGGTCGAGCGGGTCGGCGCGCGCAAGCCGATCACCCTGGACATTCGGGTGGTTGCGACCACTAACCGCGACCTCGCAGCGGAAGTGGCAGCAGGCCGTTTCCGTGAAGACCTCTACTATCGTTTGTCGGTGTTTCCGCTGGCATGGCGTCCGCTGCGCGAGCGCACCGCCGACATACTGCCGCTGGCCGAGCGTCTGTTGGCCAAACACGTCAATAAAATGAAGCATGCCGCGGCGAAACTATCGCCCGAAGCTCAAGCGTGTCTGATCGGTTATCCGTGGCCTGGCAACGTGCGCGAATTGGATAACGCGATTCAGCGAGCGCTGATTCTGCAGCAGGGCGGGTTGATCCAGCCTCAGGATTTCTGCCTGTCCGGTCCTGTGGCCTGTGCGCCGTTGACGGTTATGGCGCCGGCTGCGCGAGTGATTGAAGTCGAGAGCGAAACCGCCGGCGCACTGGGCGATGACCTGCGCCGTCGTGAGTTCCAGATGATCATCGACACCTTGCGCGCCGAGCGTGGTCGCCGCAAGGAAGCCGCCGAACGCCTGGGCATCAGCCCGCGCACGTTGCGCTACAAGCTGGCGCAAATGCGAGACGCCGGAATGGATGTGGAAGCCTACCTGTTCGCCACCTGAACCTGCTTCTTGTAGCAGCTGGCGAAGCCTGCGTTCGGCTGCGCAGCAGTCGTGAATCCTTTGCACGCGATCTGGCTAGACCACCGCATCAAATGAACTAACGACTGCTGCGCAGCCGAACGCAGGCTTCGCCAGCTGCTACAGGTTTAGTCGAGATTTCAGTGGTGGAAGGGCTTTTGTATGACACAGCCATGGAGCTGGCACCCTTGTTGCTAATACCTGACTACCCGCCGAGTGAGCGTCAAAAAATTGCGGGTCGCCAGTGACGTCAAAAGAGAGAAACCATGAGCCAAGGTATTGAATTTAATCGGTTGATGCTGGATATGCGGGCCATGCAAATGGACGCAATGTCTGCGCCGAAATCGACTGCCGCCGTCCCTCAATTGCCGGGCAACAGTTTCTCCGACATGCTCGGTCAGGCCGTCAATAAAGTGAACGAAACCCAGCAGGCCTCCAGCCAGCTGTCCACCGCATTCGAGATCGGCAAGAGCGGCGTCGATTTGACCGACGTGATGATCGCCAAAGAAAAAGCCGGTGTGTCTTTCCAGGCCATTACCCAAGTCCGTAACAAGCTGGTTCAGGCTTACCAAGACATCATGCAGATGCCGGTTTAAGGACGATATTGAGTCATGGCAGAAGCAGCCGATAACATTCCGGCCAAGGCCACTCCAATAGACGGTAAACCACCGCTGTTCGGGTTGTCCTTCCTGGAAAACCTCTCCGAGATGACCATGTTGCGTCAGGTAGGCCTGTTGGTCGGTCTGGCAGCGAGCGTGGCGATTGGCTTCGCCGTGGTGTTGTGGTCCCAGCAGCCGGACTACCGGCCTTTGTACGGCAGCCTTGCCGGTATGGACGCCAAGCAGGTCATGGATACCCTGGCCGCCTCTGATATTCCCTACACCGTAGAACCGAATTCCGGTGCCTTGCTGGTCAAGGCCGAAGACCTGTCCCGTGCGCGGCTCAAACTCGCGGGCGCTGGTGTCACTCCCAGCGACGGCAACATCGGTTTTGAAATCCTCGACAAGGACCAGGGCCTGGGTACCAGCCAGTTCATGGAAGCGACCCGTTATCGTCGCGGCCTTGAAGGCGAACTGGCCCGGACCATCTCCAGTCTGAACAACGTCAAGGGTGCCCGCGTGCACCTGGCGATCCCGAAAAGCTCGGTGTTCGTGCGCGATGAGCGCAAGCCCAGTGCTTCGGTGTTGATCGAACTGTATTCCGGCCGCTCCCTGGAGCCTGGCCAGGTACTGGCGATCATCAATCTGGTGGCAACCAGCGTCCCCGAGCTCAGCAAATCCCAGGTCACCGTGGTCGATCAAAAGGGCAACCTGCTGTCGGATCAGGCGGAAAACTCCGAGCTGACCATGGCGGGCAAACAGTTCGATTACAGCCGTCGCATGGAAAGCATGCTCACTCAGCGTGTGCATAACATCCTGCAACCGGTACTGGGCAACGACCGCTACAAGGCCGAAGTCTCGGCCGACGTGGATTTCAGCGCCGTCGAATCGACCTCCGAGCAGTTCAACCCGGACCAACCGGCGTTGCGCAGCGAACAGTCGGTGAACGAACAGCGTACCGCCAGCAACGGGCCACAAGGTGTACCGGGCGCCCTGAGCAACCAGCCGCCGTCGCCAGCGTCTGCGCCGGCCACCACCGGTGGTGCTACCGCGTCGGCCGGCATGGTTCAGCCAGGTCAGCCTCTGCTGGATGCCAACGGTCAGCAAATCATGGACCCGGCCACTGGCCAGCCAATGCTCGCGCCGTATCCAGCGGACAAGCGTCAACAATCCACCAAGAATTTCGAACTCGACCGTTCCATCAGCCACACCAAGCAGCAACAGGGCCGTTTGAATCGCCTGTCGGTGTCGGTCGTGGTGGACGATCAGGTCAAGATCAACCCGGCCAACGGAGAAACCTCTCGCGCACCGTGGACAGCCGATGAATTGGCGCGCTTCACACGCCTGGTGCAGGACGCGGTCGGCTTCGATGCCAGCCGGGGCGACAGTGTCAGCGTGATCAACATGCCGTTCTCCGCCGAGCGCGGTGAAGTGATCGCCGATGTACCGTTCTATTCCCAGCCGTGGTTCTGGGATGTGATCAAGCAGGTGCTGGGTGTACTGTTCATTCTGGTGCTGGTGTTCGGCGTGCTGCGTCCGGTGCTCAACAACATCACCAATGGCGGCAAAGGCAAGCAATTGGCCGGCATCGGCAGTGACGTGGAATTGGGTGGCATGGGCGGCCTCGATGGCGACCTGGCTAACGACCGCGTCAGCCTTGGCGGCCCGCAAAGCATCCTGCTGCCAAGTCCGAGCGAAGGCTATGACGCACAGCTGAATGCAATCAAGAGTCTGGTGGCAGAAGATCCGGGTCGTGTGGCCCAGGTCGTGAAAGAGTGGATTAACGCAGATGAGTGATAACCGAGCCGTTGCCGCCAAACTGTCCAAGGTCGACAAAGCTGCGATCCTGCTGCTGTCCCTGGGCTCAACCGATGCTGCGCAGGTGTTGCGCCACATGGGCCCGAAAGAGGTTCAGCGCGTGGGCGTGGCGATGGCGCAGATGGGCAACGTGCACCGCGAGCAGGTCGAGCAGGTGATGAGCGAGTTTGTCGACATCGTCGGCGATCAGACCAGCCTGGGCGTCGGCTCTGACGACTATGTGCGCAAAATGCTCACCCAGGCCCTGGGCGAAGACAAGGCCAACGGCTTGATCGACCGGATTCTTCTGGGCGGCAACACCAGTGGCCTCGACAGCCTGAAGTGGATGGAACCACGCGCCGTCGCCGACGTGATCCGTTACGAGCACCCGCAGATCCAGGCGATCGTGGTGGCGTATCTCGACCCGGACCAGGCCGGTGAAGTGCTGGGCAACTTCGACCACAAGGTGCGCCTCGACATCATCTTGCGGGTATCCTCGCTTAACACCGTTCAGCCGGCGGCCCTGAAAGAACTCAACCAGATTCTCGAGAAGCAGTTCTCCGGCAACTCGAATGCTTCGCGCACCAACCTGGGTGGCATCAAGCGCGCGGCGGACATCATGAACTTCCTCGACAGCTCGATCGAAGGTCAGTTGATGGATTCGATCCGCGAAGTCGACGAAGACCTGTCCGGCCAGATCGAAGACCTCATGTTCGTGTTCAACAACCTGGCCGATGTCGACGACCGCGGGATCCAGGCTTTGCTGCGCGAAGTGTCCTCCGACGTGCTTGTGCTGGCCCTCAAAGGGTCGGACGAAAACGTCAAGGAAAAGATCTTCAAGAACATGTCCAAACGAGCGGCCGAACTGTTGCGCGACGACCTCGAGGCCAAAGGCCCGGTGCGCGTCAGCGACGTGGAAACTGCACAAAAAGAAATCCTCACCATTGCCCGCCGTATGGCCGAAGCCGGAGAAATCGTTCTCGGCGGGAAGGGCGGCGAAGAGATGATCTAAGGTCACTATGTCGACCAAACATGATGAGTCCCAGACCGACCTGATCCGTGCCAAGGACGTCAGCGGTGTTGATATCTGGTCGTTACCCAGTTTCGACCCGTACGTCCCTGAGCCCGAGCCGGAGCCTGAGCCCGAGCCGCCGGAAATGGAGGAAGTGCCGCTGGATGAAGTCCAGCCGCTGACCCTCGAAGAGCTCGAGAGCATTCGCCAGGAGGCTTACAACGAAGGCTTCGCCACAGGAGAGCGCGAAGGTTTTCACAGCACGACGCTCAAGGTCCGTCAGGAAGCCGATGCAGCCCTGACGGCGAAAATCGGTGCGCTGGAAAAGCTCATGGGCAATCTGTTCGAACCCATTGCCGAACAGGACACTGAGATCGAGAAGTCCCTGGTCGACCTCGTTAAACACATCACCAGACAGGTGATTCAGCGCGAGCTGGCCATCGACTCGACGCAGCTGGAACACGTCATGCGTGAGGCCCTCAAGCTGTTGCCGCTGGGCGTGGGCAATGTGCGGCTGTACATCAATCCCCAGGATTTCGAACAGGTCAAAGCCCTGCGCGAGCGCCATGAAGAGACCTGGCGCATCGTCGAGGATGAGGCGTTGATGCCTGGCGGTTGCCGGGTCGAGACTGAGCACAGTCGCATTGATGCCACCGTCGAAACCCGTCTCGCGCGGGTCATGGACAAGCTGTTCGATCAGTTGCACGAGCAGGCCTTGCACCCCGCGGCGCCGGACCTGAAAGTGGAACTGTCGGCTGCCAGCAAGCCAGCGGCTGCCCCCGCAGCGGACGAACCTGATGCGCCTTGATCGCACCAGTTTCGCCAAGCGCCTGGGCAGTTATGCCGAGGTCACCGAACTGTCTGGCGGACCGATCCTTGAGGGGCGTTTGCTGCGCATGGTCGGCCTGACCCTTGAAGCCGAGGGCTTGCGCGCCGCCATGGGCAGCCGCTGCATGGTCATCAACGACGACAGTTATCAGCCGGTGCAGGTCGAAGCCGAAGTCATGGGCTTTTCCGGCAACAAGGTCTTTCTGATGCCGGTGGGCAGCGTTGCCGGCATTGCCCCGGGTGCCCGAGTGGTGCCGTTGGCGGATGCCGGGCGTTTGCCGATGGGCATGAGCATGCTCGGTCGGGTGCTCGATGGCGCCGGTCGTGCGCTGGACGGCAAAGGCGGGATGAAGGCTGAGGACTGGGTGCCGATGGACGGCCCGACGATCAACCCGCTTAAACGCGAACCCATCAGTGAACCGCTGGACGTGGGCATTCGTTCCATCAACGGTTTGTTGACGGTCGGTCGCGGCCAGCGGCTCGGCCTTTTTGCCGGTACCGGCGTGGGCAAGAGTGTGCTGTTGGGCATGATGACCCGCTTCACTGAGGCCGACATTGTCGTCGTTGGCCTGATCGGTGAGCGGGGACGTGAAGTCAAAGAGTTCATCGAGCACATCCTCGGCGAAGAAGGCCTGAAGCGCTCCGTCGTCGTTGCCTCCCCGGCGGACGACGCGCCGCTGATGCGCTTGCGGGCCGCCATGTATTGCACGCGTATCGCCGAATATTTTCGCGACAAGGGCAAGAACGTCCTGTTGCTGATGGACTCCCTGACCCGTTTCGCCCAGGCCCAGCGCGAAATCGCACTGGCCATCGGCGAGCCACCCGCGACCAAGGGTTATCCGCCCTCGGTATTCGCCAAACTGCCGAAACTGGTGGAGCGGGCGGGTAATGCCGAGAAGGGCGGTGGTTCGATTACGGCGTTCTACACCGTGCTGTCCGAAGGCGATGACCAACAGGACCCGATTGCCGACTCCGCGCGGGGCGTGCTCGACGGCCACATCGTCTTGTCCAGGCGACTGGCGGAAGAAGGCCATTACCCGGCCATCGATATCGAAGCGTCCATCAGCCGGGTCATGCCCTCGGTAGTCTCGCCGGAGCACATGACGCGCGCCCAGTACTTCAAGCAGCTGTGGTCGCGCTATCAACAGAGCCGCGATTTGATCAGTGTCGGCGCCTACGTGGCCGGCGGCGACCGGGAGACTGACCTTGCGATTGCCTTGCAGCCGCAACTGGTCAAATACCTGCGCCAAGGCCTGAACGACAACATCAGCCTCGGCGAAAGCGAAGCCTACCTCGGCTCGATCTTCGCCCCCGCGGCTGGCGGCTAACCGGCCATGGCCCAGAGCCGAGCGTCACGCCTGGCACCCGTGGTTGAGATGGCCGAAAAGGTCGAGAAAGCCGCGGTGCAGCGTTTGGGGCACTTTCAAGGACAGGTCCGTCTGGCAGAAAGCAAACTCGCCGACCTCGAAGCTTTTCGCCTCGACTACCAGGAACAATGGATCGTGCGCGGCAGCAGTGGCGTTTCGGGCCAGTGGCTGCTGGGCTACCAAGGCTTCCTGGCGCAACTGGGCATCGCCATTGACCAGCAGCGGCAGAGTCTGGCCTGGCACCAGAACAATCTGAACAAGGCGCGGGATACCTGGCAGCAGGCTTACGCCCGGGTTGAAGGGTTGCGCAAGCTGGTACTGCGCTACATGGATGAGGCGCGGCGCCTGGAAGACAAGCGCGAGCAAAAGTTGCTGGATGAACTGTCCCAGCGATTGCCGCGCGAGAGTCCGTATTAATCGGATCTTGCCCTGCTCCCCACCAGGTGCTACACCTCTTAAACAATCGCCATGACAAGGAAGCCGTTCAATGTCAGTCGTAACCGAAGTCTCCCAGGATGGACAGAAGCTGACGATATCGATCAAGGGACGATTCGATTTCGCCAAACATCAGGAATTTCGTGAATCCTACGAAAACCTCACTCCGAAACCCGAATCCTTCGAAGTCAATTTGAAGGACGCTACCTACCTCGACAGTTCTGCCCTTGGCATGTTGCTGCTACTGCGGGATCACGCAGGCGGCGAGAATGCCGAAATCACCCTGTCTAACGCCAATGCCGATGTGCGAAAAATTCTCGCCATCTCCAACTTCGAACAAATCTTCGACGTGGCGTGATCGCCGTGCAATCGCCGTTCGAGTCACTTACGGTATTGATCGCTGAAGACAGCGCGGCCGATCGCCTGTTGCTGTCGACGATTGTCCGTCGTCAGGGCCATGAAGTGCTGACTGCCGCCAACGGTGCCGAGGCGGTCGAAGTGTTTCGCCAGCAACGGCCGCAATTGGTGTTGATGGACGCGATGATGCCCGTGATGGACGGTTTCGAAGCAGCGCAGCAGATCAAGGCGCTGGCGGGCGAAACCCTGGTGCCCATCATCTTTCTCACGTCATTGACCGAAAGCGAAGGGCTGGCCCGATGCCTTGAGGCGGGAGGCGATGATTTCCTGGCCAAGCCTTACAATCAGGTGATTCTGGCCGCCAAAATCAAGGCAATGGACCGTTTGCGTCGGTTGCAGGCCACCGTACTTCAGCAGCGTGACCAGATTGCCAGGCACCATAACTACCTGCTCAACGAACAACGCGTCGCCAAGGCCGTGTTCGATAAAGTCGCCCATTCCGGCTGCCTGAATGCCCCCAATATCCGCTACCTGCAATCGCCCTATGCATTGTTCAACGGCGATTTACTGTTGGCCGCGTTTACGCCGGCTGGCGACATGCATGTGCTATTGGGGGATTTCACCGGCCATGGCTTGCCGGCCGCAGTAGGCGCCATGCCGCTGGCCGAAGTTTTTTACGGCATGACCGCCAAGGGTTATGGCCTGTCAGAAACCCTGCGCGAGATGAACGCCAAGCTCAAGCGCATCCTGCCCGTCGACATGTTCTGCTGCGCGACGCTGTTGTGCCTGAGCTTCCAGCGACGTTCGGTGGAGGTCTGGAATGGCGGTATGCCCGATGGGTATTTGCACAACATCGCCAGCGATGAGCGCACGCCGCTGACTGCCCGGCATCTGCCGCTGGGTGTCTTGAGCCCGGAAACCTTTGATGATCGAACCGAAGTGTTCCCCATGGCGCTCGGGGATCGGGTTTTCCTGTTGTCCGACGGCGTTATTGATACCTGCGATGCCGACGAACAGTTGTTTGGTGTGGAGCGGTTGCATCAAGTGTTCGCTGCCAATCGGCAGCCGGAGGAGCTGTTCGAAGAGATCGAGCAAGCACTGCAGGACTTTCGCGGCGAAGCCCGGGACGATGTCAGCATGGTCGAGGTGAGTCTGCTGGACGCTACACAAATGCGTCCGCCGACCCTGGTCTATTCCGACAGCGGGCAATCCTGTCCTCTGGATTGGTCGGTCAGTTTCGAGTTTCGCGCGGCCTCGCTTAAGCGCTTCAATCCGTTGCCTTATCTGTTGCAGTTGTTGCTTGAAGTCCACGGCCTGCGTGCGCAAAGCGGTGCGCTCTACAGTGTATTGGCCGAACTGTATTCCAATGCCCTGGAGCATGGCGTACTGGGACTGGATTCCAGTCTCAAGCGCGATGCGTCAGGTTTTGCCCGTTATTATCAGGAGCGCAATGCGCGTCTTGATGCGTTGCGCAGTGGTTACGTGCGGGTCCATTTGGAGGTCGTGCCGACGGGTGAGGGCGGTTGTCTGTCGATTCGCGTCGAGGACAGCGGGAAGGGTTTCGATATTGCGCGGGTGATGGAGCGACCCGCCGAAAACGTCCGTTTGTCGGGACGTGGCGTCAATCTGGTCCAGCAATTGGGGCGTAACGCCAGTTGGTCAGACAATGGTCGAAGTGCTCGCGTAGAGTTTTTCTGGGAGGCTCTGGCATAATCCCGCCCATTCTTGATCAAGGAGTGAACAAGTGGATGACCCACATCTGAATCGAGACGTATTGGTCGCCTTGCAGGAAGTCATGGAGGACGAGTATCCAATGTTGCTGGATACGTTTCTCGCCGATTCCGAAGAGCGGTTGAGTCTTTTGCGTCAGCAAAAAGATGCCGGGCAATTGATGGAAACTGCCCATAGTTTCAAAGGCAGCAGCAGCAACATGGGCGCCGTCCGGCTGGCTGATTTGTGCCATGAGCTGGAACATTGCGCCAAGGAACAACACCCCCTTCCCGAACTCGAAAAACTCATCGGTGAAATCGATCGCGAGTTTGCTGTTGTTCGTCCTCTGTATGAAGCAGAACGTCAACGTTCCCGCTACGAAAAAGCCACCGTTCGGCGCTTCTAACGGCTTGCGCTAGAAACTGGCGCGACCCTTGCAGTATCTGCCACTACTTACACCTACCTTCCCAGTGCGGCGGAGACAGCGTTATGCCCGTTAGTCAAAATTTGCTACTTCAGGCCGCCGCAAAGGCCAAGACCCAGCCGGTCACCGCCAATCCTCTGGCGTCGCCTGCCGAGCCAGCTGACAAGGCGTCCAGCTTCTCTCAGGTCTATGCAACACAGGGCCGCAACAAGTCCTCTGCAGTCGTCGACGGACTGAACCGGCAGATGCGCGATAAAGCCCCTGACGGTCCCGTAAAAAAAGACCTCGGCAATGACAAGCCTGCCGCCGGGAAGCCTGCGGTTGCCGATAGCGGCAAATCTTTGCCCGCCGACAAACCCAAGCAGGCCGATGACAAGGTCGCCAGCGGCGACACGACAGACGCCTCCGGTACTACTGCAGTCGATCCGGTCGTCGATCCGGCCTCGGCGCAAGCCGCTCAGACTCCGGCAGCGGAAACCGCGCCAAGCCCTGAGCCAGCGCAGGACGCAGCTGCCGCCGCCGCATTGGCCGCGACTCTGGTTCCAGAGGAGTCAGATTTCGATCCTGAAGCCGATCCCCTGGATGCGCTGCCCGCCGTACGCATGGCCATGGAGCAGAGCGGTCACGTTTCCGCCGCCAGTCAGGCTCAACCCAAGGCGTCTTCAGCACAGGCATTGGCTGACGGTGAGCAGACCTCGGCGCAAAACTTCGCGGCGGGCCTGGCCAATATGCTGGACGTGCAAGGCGACAAGGACAGCACCAGCCGGGAAGGTGAAAAGTCATTCAGCGGCCTGATCGATGACGGGCTCAAAGACCTCAAGTCCGCGACCAGCGACACCCGTGTGGACGATTTTGCCAGTCGCCTGGCAGCGTTGACGCAGGCCGCCACACCGAAAACCGCCAATGCGCTGCCGGTGAATCAACCGATCGCGATGCATCAGAGCGGCTGGACCGAAGAAGTGGTCAACCGGGTCATGTACCTGTCCAGTGCGAACCTCAAGGCGGCTGATATTCAGTTGCAACCCGCCGAGCTGGGGCGTCTCGACATTCGGGTGAACATGGTGCCGGATCAGCAGACCCAGGTGACGTTCATGAGCGCGCATCCCGGCGTTCGTGAAGCGCTGGACGGCCAGATGCACCGCTTGCGAGAGATGTTTGTGCAGCAGGGGATGGGTCAGGTTGACGTCAACGTTTCCGACCAGTCTCGCGGGCAGGGGCAAGACCAGCCGCAACAGAGTCAAAGTGGCCGCACAACCGCCAGCGGTGGCCGCCTCGATTCAATGGACGGCGAACACTCGACGGCAGTAGCGGAAGTCGCCGCAGCCACCACCAGCGTCATTGGCTCCAGCGCCGTCGACTATTACGCCTGAGCACACTCCCTCCCTGGATCCGTGTGGGAGTGAGCCTGCTCGCGATAGCGTACTTACAGTCAACTTTTTATCGACTGTCTGACCGCTATCGCGAGCAGGCTCACTCCCACAATGCTATTGCGGTGTTCTTATGAATACCGACAACCCGCTTTTTCTCTCCGCACTTCTGGCATAACACTTGCTCTTGCCTTGCCGTGCAACTGTGAAACCCCGAATAGTGACGGATTATTGGCATGGCGAAGAGCGACGCAGCAGTAAAAGACCCTGCAACCAAAGGCAAACTCAAGATGATCATCTTGATCGTGGTGGCGCTGCTGCTGGCGATCGGTTTGTCCGTGGGCGCGACCTGGTTCTTCATGCACAGCGCCGAGAGCAAGCCTGCTGCCGCGGCTGAAACAGCCGTTGTCGGAAAGCAGGCCGCCATCTTCGAGCCGCTGCTTCCCGCGTTCGTGGCCAATTACAACCAGAACGGCCGCCAACGCTACATGCAGGTGAGCATCACCATGATGGGCCGCAATCAAGCGGATATCGACGCACTTAAAGTACATATGCCAGTCATCCGCAATAACCTGGTCATGCTGTTCTCCGGGCAGGACTTCGCCACGCTGGCGTCGCCGGTCGGTCAGGAAATGCTGCGCCAGAAGGCCACCGCCAGCGTCCAGGAAGTGGCGCAGAAAGAACTCGGCAAGGTCGCCATCGAACAGTTGCTTTTCACTAATTTCGTACTGCAGTAGGAACACGACATGGCCGTGCAGGACCTGCTGTCCCAGGATGAGATCGATGCGCTGTTGCATGGCGTCGACGATGGTCTGGTAGAGACCGATAACGCTGCCGAACCCGGCGCCGTCAAAAGCTATGACCTGACCAGTCAGGATCGCATCGTCCGCGGACGCATGCCGACCCTGGAGATGATCAACGAGCGTTTTGCCCGTTACACCCGCATCAGCATGTTCAACCTGCTGCGCCGTTCAGCTGACGTGGCCGTCGGCGGTGTGCAGGTCATGAAGTTCGGCGAATACGTGCACTCGCTGTACGTCCCGACCAGTCTCAATCTGGTCAAGATCAAACCGTTGCGCGGCACAGCGCTGTTCATCCTCGACGCCAAGCTGGTGTTCAAGCTGGTGGACAACTTCTTCGGCGGCGATGGCCGTCACGCGAAGATTGAAGGGCGTGAATTCACCCCGACCGAATTGCGCGTTGTGCGCATGGTGCTGGAGCAGGCCTTCATCGATTTGAAGGAAGCCTGGCAGGCCATCATGGAAGTGAACTTCGAGTACATCAACTCGGAAGTAAACCCGGCCATGGCCAACATCGTCGGGCCGAGTGAGGCCATCGTCGTGTCGACCTTCCACATTGAACTCGATGGCGGTGGCGGCGACCTGCACATCACCATGCCGTATTCGATGATCGAGCCGGTGCGCGAAATGCTTGATGCCGGCTTCCAGTCGGACCTCGACGATCAGGATGAGCGCTGGGTCAACGCCCTGCGTCAGGACGTGCTGGACGTCGACGTGCCGATCGGTGCCACCGTTGCCCGCCGCCAGCTGCGCCTGCGGGACATCCTGCACATGCAGCCGGGGGACATCATCCCGGTCGAGATGCCGGAAGAAATGATCATGCGCGCCAATGGCGTGCCTGCGTTCAAGGTCAAGATGGGCTCGCACAAAGGCAATCTCGCCTTGCAGGTGATCGAGCCGATCGAGCGCCGCTGACCGGCGCGTTGCACATTCGCTTTTAACTGACGGCTTCCATTTGAAATGGGTGCCCGCCGAGGACACATGATGGCTAACGATATGAACACCCAGGACGACCAGGCGCTGGCTGATGAATGGGCTGCGGCCCTTGAAGAAGCGGGTGACGGGCAGGACGACATTGACGCCTTGCTGGCCGCCGACGCTGCCACTTCACCGTCCAGCCGTTTGCCAATGGAAGAGTTCGGCAGCGTGCCAAAAAACAACGGGCCGGTGACGCTGGATGGTCCAAACCTGGACGTGATCCTCGACATCCCGGTATCGATTTCCATGGAAGTGGGCAGTACCGACATCAACATTCGTAACTTGCTGCAGCTCAACCAGGGTTCGGTGATCGAACTGGATCGCCTGGCCGGCGAGCCGCTGGACGTGCTGGTGAACGGCACGCTCATCGCTCATGGTGAGGTGGTGGTGGTCAACGAGAAGTTCGGCATCCGCCTGACTGACGTGATCAGCCCAAGCGAACGTATCAAGAAGCTGCGCTAAGTGAACAAGGTTCTGAGTGTTCTGCTGGCCTTGCCATTTGGCGCGCTGGCCGCCGAGCCGGTGGCCACGGTTGCTGCTGCGGCGCCTGCGGTCAGCAGCGGTGTGGCAGGGCAACTGACGCAATTGGTGTTCGGCTTGCTGCTGGTGCTGGGGTTGATCTTCTTCCTCGCCTGGCTGTTGCGCCGCGTGCAGCAGGCAGGACCGGCCGGCAAAGGGCAGGTCATCGAGCTGATTGGCTCCCGCGCGCTGGGGCCTCGCGACCGTCTGATGCTGGTACAGGTCGGCAACGAGCAGATTTTGCTCGGCCTCAGCCCAGGCACTATCACCGCGCTGCACGTCCTCAAGGAGCCGGTGCAGGTGCCCAGCGCTACTGAAAAAGCGACCCCGGAATTTGCCCAGCGTCTGATGGAGCTGATGGGCAAGGATCAGAAGGATAAGAAGTAATGGGTGCGTTACGCATCGTCTTGACGCTGGCCCTGATGCTGGCTGCGCCGCTGGCGTTTGCCGCGGATCCATTGTCGATCCCGGCGATCACCCTGGGCACCAACGCCGATGGCGCTCAGGAGTATTCGGTCAGCCTGCAGATCCTGCTGATCATGACCGCGCTGAGTTTTATCCCGGCGTTCGTCATGCTGATGACCAGTTTCACCCGGATCATCATTGTCTTCTCGATCCTGCGCCAGGCCCTTGGCTTGCAACAGACGCCTTCGAACCAGATCCTGACGGGCATGGCGTTGTTCCTGACGATGTTCATCATGGCACCAGTGTTCGACCGGGTTAACCAGGATGCGCTGCAACCCTATCTGGCGGAAAAACTGACCGCCCAGGATGCCGTGGCCAAGGCTCAGGTGCCGATCAAGGATTTCATGCTGGCCCAGACACGCAGCAGCGATCTGGAGCTGTTCATGCGCTTGTCCAAACGTACGGACATCGCTTCGCCGGATCAGGCGCCGCTGACCATTCTGGTGCCGGCCTTCGTGACCTCTGAGCTGAAGACCGCGTTCCAGATCGGCTTCATGATCTTTATTCCGTTCCTGATCATCGACCTGGTCGTCGCCAGTGTGCTGATGGCCATGGGGATGATGATGTTGTCGCCGCTGATCATTTCCCTGCCATTCAAGATCATGTTGTTCGTGCTGGTAGATGGCTGGGCGCTGATCATCGGCACGCTGGCCAGCAGCTTCGGTGGTGTTTCGCCATGACGCCGGAAGTCGCGGTAGACATCTTCAGGGAAGCGCTCTGGCTGACCACCATGATGGTGGCTGTACTGGTGATCCCGAGTCTGCTGGTGGGTTTGCTGGTGGCGATGTTCCAGGCCGCGACCCAGATCAACGAACAGACCCTGAGCTTTCTGCCGCGCCTGCTGGTGATGCTGGTGACCCTGATCGTGGCGGGTCCGTGGCTGGTGCAGACCTTCATGGAATACATCCTGCAGTTGTACGGCAGTATTCCCCAGGTTATCGGCTAAGCCATGCAATCGCTGCTGCAGCTGACCGATACCCAGATCAGCACGTGGGTAGCCACCTTCATGTTGCCGCTGTTCCGCGTCGGCGCGCTGCTGATGGTCATGCCGATCGTTGGCACGACGCTGGTGCCGCAGCGTGTGCGCCTGTATTTCGCGCTGGCCATTACCGTGGTGATTGCCCCTGGCCTGCCGCCCATGCCGCCGGTCAACGCGCTGGATCTGAGCGGGTGGCTGTTGATCGCCGAGCAGATCATCATCGGCGCGATATTCGGGTTTGCGTTGCAGCTTTTTTTTCAGGCGTTCGTTGTAGCCGGGCAGATCGTTTCCATTCAGATGGGCATGGGCTTCGCGTCCATGGTCGACCCCACCAACGGCGTCTCGGTCGCGGTGATCGGACAGTTTTTCACCATGCTGGTCACGTTGCTGTTCCTGTCCATGAACGGCCATTTGGTGGTCTTCGAAATCCTCACTGAAAGCTTCACTACGTTGCCGGTTGGCAGCGGGTTGATGGTCAATCATTTCTGGGAGCTGGCCGGCAAGCTCGGTTGGGTGCTGGGGGCCGCGCTGTTACTGGTGTTGCCGGCGATCACGGCGCTGCTGGTGGTCAACATCGCGTTTGGCGTCATGACCCGGGCGGCGCCGCAGCTCAACATCTTCTCCATTGGTTTTCCTCTGACACTGGTGCTCGGCTTGTTCATCGTCTGGGTCGGTCTGGCGGACATCATCAATCAGTACCAGCCGCTGGCCTCCGAGGCCTTGCAGTGGTTACGCGAATTGGCACGGGCGCGCTAAGACATGTCAGAGAGCGAAAGCGGTCAGGACAAAACAGAAGACCCCACGGAGAAAAAGAAAAAGGACGCCCGTGAGAAGGGCGAGATCGCCCGCTCCAAAGAGCTCAACACTTTGGCGATCATGCTCGCCGGTTCCGGTGCGCTACTGATCTTCGGTGGCGCGCTGGCCCAGGAACTGATGGAGCTGATGCGGATGAACTTCTCGTTGTCGCGGGAAGTGGTGCTCGACCAGGGCGCGATGGGCGCCTACCTGATGCATTCAGGACTGATTGCCCTGCTGGCGATTCAACCGGTGATGATTACCTTGCTGCTGGCGGCATTGATCGGTCCTATTTCCCTGGGTGGCTGGCTATTTTCCGCCGGCACCATGGCCCCCAAATTCAGCCGCATGAACCCCGGCGCAGGGCTCAAACGGATGTTCTCATCCAAGGCCGTGATAGAGCTGCTAAAGGCTTTGGCGAAGTTTTTCATCATCCTGTTTGTGGCGCTGGCCGTGCTGTCAGCGGACATCGACGACCTGCTGCGCATCGCCCATGAGCCGCTGGACATGGCCATCATTCACAGCCTGCAAGTCGTCGGCTGGAGCTCATTGTGGATGGCCTGCGGCCTGATCATCATCGCCGCGGTGGACGTGCCGTTTCAGCTCTGGGAAAGCGCCAAGAAACTGAAGATGACCAAGCAGGAAATCCGCGACGAACACAAGGATCAAGAGGGGCGACCGGAGGTTAAACAACGGATTCGCCAACTGCAGCGGGACATGTCCCAGCGCCGGATGATGGCAGCGATCCCCGATGCTGACGTAGTCATCACCAACCCGACCCACTACGCCGTGGCGCTCAAGTACGACCCGGACAAGGGCGGGGCGCCGATGCTGGTGGCCAAGGGCAGTGATTTCCTGGCGTTGAAAATGCGTGAAATTGCCGTGGCCAATAATGTGCTGTTACTGGAGTCGCCGGCGCTGGCGCGGTCGATTTATTACTCCACGGAGCTGGAGCAGGAAATCCCCGGCGGCCTCTATCTGGCCGTTGCGCAGGTGCTGGCGTACGTCTACCAGATTCGCCAGTACCGCGCGGGCAAGGGTAAACGCCCGGATCCGCTGAAGGATGATTTGCCGATTCCGCCGGATTTGCGTCGCGATTCCTGACAGGTACGCCTGTAGCAGCTGCCCGGCCTGCGAGGCTGCGTGCGAGGACGAAGTCCTTGCCAGGGATTAAACCACTGCTACGCATCCGCAGGCAGAATCGATAGGTTCGGTACGCATTAAGTGTCGAGCCAGATACTTACTTTTACCTCCTGTCTGGTGCTCTGGGTTCATGCGTTGGGTTTGCTGAGGTCCGGCCATGCAACAAAGATCCTCCGATAACCCCCTCTGTTTAAACCCCCCGCAAAAGTTGGAAGGCTTCTTGCAGTAGCCGCTCTGCGCCTGCTTCTGGCGTCAAAAGTTTGCTTTAAGGGACGGGGAAAAACCGGTGGATCGCTCTCAGTTACTCAACACTGCTCGCACAAACGTTGCCGATCTAAGTCGGGGCAATCTGGGCGTGCCGTTGTTGCTGCTGGTCATGCTGGCGATGATGATGTTGCCGATCCCGCCGTTCCTGCTGGACGTGTTCTTCACGTTCAACATTGCGCTGTCGATCGTCGTTCTGCTGGTGTGCGTGTACGCCTTGCGGCCACTGGATTTCGCGGTGTTCCCCACCATCCTGTTGGTGGCAACGTTGTTGCGGCTGGCATTGAACGTCGCTTCGACGCGGGTGGTGATGCTGCACGGTCAGGACGGTCATGCCTCCGCGGGCAAGGTGATCCAGGCGTTCGGTGAGGTGGTGATCGGCGGCAACTACGTCGTGGGTATCGTGGTTTTCGCCATCTTGATGATCATCAACTTCGTCGTGGTGACCAAAGGTGCCGGGCGGATTTCCGAGGTGAGCGCGCGCTTCACCCTCGACGCAATGCCCGGCAAGCAAATGGCCATCGACGCCGATTTGAACGCCGGGCTGATCGATCAGAACCAGGCGAAAATGCGCCGTACGGAAGTGGCCCAGGAGGCTGAGTTCTACGGTTCCATGGACGGCGCCAGCAAATTCGTTCGTGGCGACGCCATCGCCGGCCTGCTGATTTTGTTCATCAACCTGATCGGCGGCATGGCGGTCGGTATCTTCCAGCACGGCATGACCTTCGGCGATGCCGGTAAGGTTTATGCGCTGCTGACCATCGGTGACGGTTTGGTGGCGCAATTGCCATCACTGCTGCTGTCCACTGCCGCGGCAATCATGGTGACCCGTGCTTCCGGTTCGGAAGACATGGGCAAGCAGATCAATCGTCAGATGTTTGCCTCGCCCAAGGCGTTGGCGGTGGCAGCGGGTTTGATGGCGGTGATGGGCCTGGTGCCCGGCATGCCGCACTTCTCCTTCCTCAGCATGGCCGCAGTAGCGGCTGGCGGGGCTTACCTGTTCTGGAAAAAGCAAAACACCGTCAAGGTTCAGGCCCTGCAAGAGGTGGCGCGTCAGCAGGAGCTGCTGCCATCGCCGGCCCGTGCACAGGAAACCAAGGAGCTTGGCTGGGATGACGTCACCCCGATCGACATGATTGGTCTGGAAGTCGGCTATCGCCTGATTCCGTTGGTGGACCGCAACCAGGGTGGTCAGCTGCTGGCGCGAATCAAGGGCGTGCGTAAGAAGCTGTCCCAGGATCTGGGCTTTCTGATGCCGACTGTGCATATACGTGACAACCTCGACCTTGCACCGAGTGCCTATCGTCTGACCCTTATGGGGGTCATTCTGGCCGAGGCAGAGATTTACCCGGATCGGGAGCTCGCCATCAACCCCGGTCAGGTCTATGGGACACTCAACGGCATCACCGCCAAAGATCCGGCTTTTGGACTTGAGGCCGTCTGGATTGAAGTCAGTCAACGTGCCCAGGCTCAGTCTCTTGGTTACACTGTGGTCGATGCCAGTACAGTGGTGGCAACCCACTTGAACCAGATTCTGTACAAGCACTCCAGTGAGCTGATCGGGCACGAGGAAGTGCAGCAACTCATGCAATTGCTGGCCAAAAGCTCGCCGAAACTGGCAGAAGAGCTGGTGCCGGGCGTGGTGTCGCTGTCGCAGTTGCTCAAAGTCTTGCAAGCGCTGTTGGCCGAACAAGTGCCGGTACGGGACATTCGCAGCATTGCCGAGGCCATCGCCAACAATGCGGCGAAGAGTCAAGATACCGCCGCTCTGGTGGCCGCCGTACGCGTCGGCGTATCCCGTGCAATCGTCCAAAGCATTGTAGGCACTGACTCCGAGCTGCCAGTTATCACGCTGGAGCCAAGGTTGGAACAGATATTGCTCAATAGTCTTCAGAAGGCAGGGCAAGGCTCGGAAGAGGGTGTTCTGCTGGAGCCAAGCATGGCTGAGAAACTGCAACGCTCGTTGATCGACGCGGCGCAGCGTCAGGAAATGCAAGGTCAACCGGTGATTCTGCTGGTAGCCGGTCCGGTTCGCGCGATGCTCTCGCGATTTGGCCGACTGGCAGTCCCGGGTTTGCATGTGTTGGCGTATCAGGAAATTCCTGACAACAAGCAAGTGACCATCGTTGCGACAGTAGGGCCCAACGGCTGAGGTAGTGGTTTATGCAAGTTAAGCGTTTTTTCGCCGCCGATATGCGTCAGGCCATGAAACTGGTTCGCGATGAGCTGGGCGCCGATGCGGCCATCATTGGCAACCGCCGGATCGCCGGTGGCGTAGAGCTGACGGCTGCCCTGGATTACAAACTGTCGGCGCTGGCGCCACGTGTTCCGAACATGGAACTTGAAGACGAGTTGCGCAAGACCCAATCGCGGATCGTCACCGCCCAGGCCGAACTGAGCCTGCGCAGCGAGGGCGAGAGCGAGAAAAGCACCAATCGCCAATTGTTCGCCGGCCTGCCGTTGACTGCCGCCGAACCGCTGATCGAACCGACTTATACAGAACCTCCACGACCTGCCCCGGCGCCTGCTGCGACGGGCGGCGTCGACCCGCGCGCGTTCGACTCGATGCGGTTCGAGCTCAACAGCCTGCGCGAACTGATGGAAGTACAGCTTGGGTCCTTAGCCTGGAACCAATTGCAGGGCAGCCGCCCGGCGCAGGCCAACCTGTGGCGTCGTCTGCAGCGTATCGGCCTCTCCGGCCCGTTGTCCCGTGATCTGCTGGCGATGATCACTGGCATCGACGAGCCACGTCAGGCCTGGCGCATGTTGCTGGCACACCTGGCGCGCATGATTGCCACACCGGAAATCGAGCCGCTGGAAGAGGGCGGTGTCATTGCCATGGTCGGCCCTGCCGGCATGGGTAAAACCACGACCCTGGCCAAGCTCGCCGCGCGTTACGTGCTCAAGTACGGCGCGCAAAACATCGCGCTGGTGAGCATGGACAGCTACCGTATCGGTGCCCAGGAACAGCTCAAGACCCTTGGCCGCATCCTCAATGTCCCGGTCACTCACGTCGACCCGGGTCAGTCGCTGGTGCAGGCGCTGGATCCTTTGCTGCGCAAACGCGTGGTGCTGATCGATACCGCAGGCCTTCAGGCCAGCGATCCGGCACTGCGCATGCAGCTGGAAAGTCTGGCCGGGCGTGGCATCAAATCGAAAAATTATCTGGTTCTGGCAACCACCAGCCAGAAACAGGTTCTAACCGCCGCTTATCACAGTTACAAGCGCTGCGGGCTCGCCGGCTGCATCCTGACTAAACTGGATGAAACGGCAAGTCTGGGCGAGGTGTTGAGCCTGGCCATCAGTCATGAATTGCCGGTGGCCTATCTGACCGATGGCCCGCGGATTCCGGATGATTTGCATCTGCCGCGTCGTCATCAGCTGGTCAGTCGCGCGGTCAGCGTGCAAATGCAGGAAGAACCCAGCGAAGAAGCCATGGCTGACATGTTCGCTGATATTTACCACAGCCCGACCAAGCAGGTTAGCTGAGGTATTAATGAATAGTTTTTGTACCTACATCGATGGTCTGCCATGCATTGTTCCGTTTGTGAACGCGCAGCCAGTAATGTGGCCTCCGTCTATGCAAGACAAGGTAAAGAAATAACATGGGCAGCATGCATCCCGTACAGGTTATCGCGGTGACCGGCGGCAAAGGTGGCGTCGGGAAAACTAACGTGTCAGTGAACTTGTCCCTGGCTCTAGCAGAGCTCGGCCGGCGCGTCATGCTTCTGGACGCCGACCTCGGACTGGCTAACGTCGACGTTCTACTCGGACTGACACCCAAACGTACCCTGGCCGACGTGATCGAAGGCCGCTGCGAGCTACGCGACGTTCTGTTGCAAGGCCCGGGCGGGATTCGTATCGTTCCGGCCGCGTCCGGCACACAGAGCATGGTTCATCTGACCCCGGCGCAACACGCCGGCCTGATCCAGGCCTTCAGCGATATCGGCGACAACCTCGACGTGCTCGTGATCGACACGGCGGCGGGCATCGGCGATTCGGTTGTCAGTTTCGTCCGCGCCGCTCAGGAAGTCCTCCTGGTGGTCTGCGATGAGCCGACCTCGATCACCGACGCCTACGCCCTGATCAAACTGCTCAACCGTGATTACGGCATGAACCGTTTCCGTGTCCTGGCCAACATGGCCCAGAGCCCGCAAGAAGGTCGCAACCTGTTCGCCAAGTTGACCAAGGTCACGGATCGCTTCCTCGACGTCGCCTTACAATACGTCGGTGCGGTGCCGTACGACGAAAGCGTGCGCAAGGCCGTGCAGAAGCAGCGCGCCGTGTATGAAGCATTCCCGCGCTCCAAGTGTTCGCTGGCCTTCAAGGCCATCGCGCAAAAGGTCGACACCTGGCCATTGCCTGCCAACCCGCGTGGGCATCTGGAGTTCTTCGTGGAGCGCCTCGTGCAACAAACTGCAGGACCCGTGCTATGACCGCCAGTGGCTATAACCTCTATAAAAAATCGGCCCGTGATGCGCAGTACGAGCTGATCGAGCGTTACGCGCCACTGGTAAAACGGATTGCCTACCACTTGCTGGCGCGTCTGCCGGCCAGTGTCCAGGTCGAAGACCTGATCCAGGCCGGCATGATCGGCCTGCTTGAAGTGTCGACCAAATACGACGCCAGCAAAGGCGCGAGTTTCGAGACGTACGCGGGCATACGAATCCGCGGCGCGATGCTCGATGAAGTACGCAAAGGGGACTGGGCGCCACGTTCGGTCCACCGAAATACCCGAATGGTCAGCGACGCCATTCGCTCGATTGAAGCTAAAACCGGTCGCGACGCTAAAGATCACGAAGTTGCGGCCGAACTCCAATTGAGTCTCGACGATTATTACGGGATTTTGAACGACACCCTGGGCAGCCGGTTATTCAGTTTCGACGATCTGTTGCAAGACGGCGAACACGAAGGGCTGCACGAGGATGGCGCCAGTGCTCATCTCGAGCCGTCGCGCGATCTGGAAGATGAACGCTTCCAGGCAGCGCTGGCGGACGCGATTGCCAATTTGCCGGAGCGTGAGCGACTGGTGTTGGCGCTGTACTACGACGAAGAGCTCAACCTCAAGGAAATCGGTGAGGTCCTGGGGGTTAGCGAATCGCGGGTCAGCCAGTTACACAGCCAGTGCGCGGCCCGTTTGCGGGGGCGTTTGGGGGAGTGGCGAGCGCGCTGAAGGCAGTGTGGGGACACTGCGAACGAGGCTGGTGGGTTCTGTACGCACCGGTCTCGATCTGCTGTGCTCCAGACAGTCATCGAATGCTTTGCCGGATTGAATGAAATGGCGTGTCCAGGTGCTGGACGCGTTTAAGACTGCTTGGAGGTCGAATTGGACAAGAACATGAAAATCCTCATCGTTGATGACTTCTCAACGATGCGGCGGATCATAAAAAACCTGTTGCGTGACCTTGGGTTCACCAACACGGTCGAGGCTGACGATGGCACCACTGCCATTCCGGTCCTCAACAGCGGCAGCATCGACTTTCTGGTAACGGACTGGAACATGCCGGGCATGACCGGTATCGATCTGCTGCGCCACGTGCGCGCCGATGAAAGGCTCAAGCATCTTCCGGTGCTGATGGTTACCGCTGAAGCCAAGCGCGAGCAGATCATCGAAGCAGCCCAGGCCGGTGTAAACGGCTATGTGGTCAAGCCCTTCACGGCCCAGGCGTTAAAAGAAAAAATCGAAAAGATTTTCGAACGCATTGGTTGAGCAACTGCGCCACGGGGGAGCTATGGAGCAAAATGAAATTTCACAGGGCGATTTCGAATCGACCCTGAAAAAACATGCGGTCGAATTGGTCGAAAGCCTTGAAAAAGGCAAGTTCGGCGACGCAGTACAACTGATCCATGAGCTCAACCAGACCCGTGATCGCGGCCTGTACCAGGAAGTGGGCAAGCTCACTCGCGAGTTGCATAGCGCGATCGTCAATTTCCAGATTGACCCGAACATGCCACAGGCCGAGGAAGTCTCGCAGATCACGGACGCGACCGAACGTCTGGGGTATGTGGTCAAGCTGACCGAAGCGGCGGCCAACCGCACCATGGATCTCGTTGAAAACGCCACGCCGCTGGTCACCAGCCTGGGCAATGAAGCCGAGGCGCTGAGCGCGGATTGGGGAAGGTTCATGCGCCGTGAAGTCGGTGCCGAGGAGTTCCGCGAACTCGCCCGGCGCGTAGACGGTTTTCTCACACGCAGCAGCGAAGACAACCGCGTCGTAACGAGCAACCTCAACGATATTCTGCTCGCTCAGGATTACCAGGACCTCACCGGTCAGGTCATCAAGCGCGTGACTCAATTGGTCACCGAAGTTGAAAGCAACCTGCTCAAGCTCGTGCTGATGGCCAGTCAGGTGGACCGCTTTGCGGGCATCGAACATGACCGTCAAGCGATGCTGGCTGAAAAAGATCCACAAAAACATCTCTCTCAGGGTGAAGGTCCGCAGATTCATGCCGATAAAAGAGAAGACGTTGTGTCCGGTCAGGACGATGTGGACGATTTGCTATCCAGCCTTGGATTTTAGACCTGTAGGAGCACCCCATTAATGAGCTTCGGCGCCGATGAAGAGATCCTTCAGGATTTCCTGGTTGAGGCCGGCGAGATTCTAGAGCTACTGTCCGAACAGCTGGTCGAGCTTGAAAGTCGACCGGATGATGCGGACTTGCTCAATGCAATTTTTCGCGGTTTTCACACTGTAAAAGGGGGCGCCGGCTTCCTCCAGCTCAACGAGTTGGTGGAGTGCTGTCACATCGCCGAGAACGTCTTCGACATCCTGCGCAAGGGTGAACGTCGCGTCGACTCGGAATTGATGGACGTGGTTCTCGAAGCACTGGACGCGGTGAACGGCATGTTCACCGAAGTCCGCGAGCGCAGCCCGATCACGGCTGCCACGCCTGAACTGCTGGCGGCACTGGCCCGTCTGGCTGAACCGCAGTCGTCCGACGAAGCGGTGCCGGTTGTCGACGTGGCACCGGTTGCTGAAAGCGATTCAGGTGACATTACCGACAACGAATTCGAACAGCTGCTGGACTCCCTGAATGCCGTCAAGGCGCAGGCCGAGGCCGCGCCTGTTGTTCCGGCACCTGTCAGCAACGCTGGCGCGACCAGCGATGAAATCACCGATGCCGAGTTCGAGTCATTGCTCGATCAGTTGCACGGTAAAGGCCAGTTCGCCGTCGATGCCGTGGTTCCACCAGCGGCTCCCCCTGCGCCCGCGGCTCCTAAAGCGGCAGGCGATAGTTCCGATATCACCGACGAAGAATTTGAAGCACTGCTGGACCAGCTCCACGGCAAGGGCAACTTTGCGGTCGAAGCGCTGGAGTCGGCGATTGCTTCGGCGCCTGTGCCGGCCGCGCCGTCTGCCGCCGCAGTGGGCAGTGATCTGATCTCCGATCACGAGTTCGAAGCGCTGCTCGACGAATTGCACGGCAAAGGCAAGTTCACTGAAGTCGGTACCGCTACCGGCGCCAGTGCATCGGTCGCCACGCCGGTCGCCAAGGCTGCAGCCCCCAAGCCGGTTGCCAAAGCTCCCGAGCCAAAAGCCGAAGTGGCGAAGGCCGCTCCTGCTCGAGCTCAAGCTGCTCCGCCGGCGGATAAGCCCGCCAGCGAAGCCGAGACCACCGTGCGGGTCGATACCGCGCGTCTCGATGAAATCATGAACATGGTTGGCGAACTGGTGCTGGTGCGTAACCGCCTGGTCCGACTCGGCGCCAACAGCGCCGATGAGGCCATGTCCAAGGCGGTGTCGAACCTCGATGTGGTCACCGCTGACCTGCAAACCGCGGTCATGAAGACCCGGATGCAACCGATCAAGAAAGTCTTTGGGCGTTTCCCGCGCCTGGTTCGCGACCTGGCTCGCCAGCTCAAGAAAGAGATCAACCTTGAGCTGGTTGGCGAAGAAACCGACCTCGACAAGAACCTCGTCGAGGCCCTGGCCGATCCGCTGGTCCACTTGGTGCGCAACGCCGTCGACCACGGTATCGAATCGCCGGAAGAGCGCGAAGCATCGGGCAAGTCCCGGGGCGGCAAAGTGATCCTGGCGGCGGAGCAGGAAGGCGACCATATCCTGCTGTCGATCTCCGATGACGGCAAAGGCATGGACCCTAATGTCCTGCGTTCCATCGCGGTAAAGCGCGGTGTGATGGACAAGGATGCGGCCGATCGCCTGAGCGACACCGAGTGCTACAACCTGATTTTCGCGCCGGGATTCTCGACAAAAACCGAGATCTCCGACGTGTCGGGTCGAGGCGTTGGCATGGACGTGGTGAAAACCAAAATTTCCCAGCTCAACGGTTCGATCAACATCTACTCGGCCAAGGGCCAGGGTTCGAAGATTGTCATCAAGGTCCCGTTGACCCTGGCGATCATGCCGACGCTGATGGTCATGTTGGGCAATCAGGCGTTCGCCTTTCCGCTGGTGAACGTCAACGAGATCTTCCACCTCGACCTGTCGCGCACCAACGTGGTCGACGGTCAGGAAGTGGTGATCGTGCGCGACAAGGCACTGCCACTGTTCTACCTCAAGCGCTGGCTGGTCGCTTCCGCCGCTCATGAAGAGCAGCGCGAGGGCCACGTGGTGATCCTCTCGGTAGGTACACAGCGAATCGGCTTCGTCGTCGATCAGCTGGTGGGCCAGGAAGAAGTGGTCATCAAGCCATTGGGCAAAATGCTCCAGGGAACCCCGGGCATGTCGGGCGCCACCATTACTGGTGACGGTCGCATTGCGCTGATTCTCGATGTCCCGAGCATGCTCAAGCGTTACGCCACACGGCGTATTTGATTCTGGTGGAGCGGGGCGACTGAGCCTCGCTCCGTCTAACGGAGTGTTTATGGCAGTCAAAGTCCTGGTGGTGGATGATTCGGGTTTTTTCCGCCGCCGCGTCTCGGAAATTCTTTCAGCGGATCCGAACATCCAGGTCGTCGGTACGGCGACCAACGGAAAAGAGGCGATCGACCAGGCGCTGGCCCTCAAGCCAGACGTGATCACCATGGACTACGAGATGCCAATGATGGACGGCATCACGGCAGTGCGGCACATCATGCAACGCTGCCCGACGCCGGTGTTGATGTTCTCCTCGCTGACGCACGAAGGCGCCCGGGTCACCCTGGATGCACTCGACGCTGGCGCGGTGGATTTCCTGCCGAAAAACTTCGAGGACATCTCGCGTAATCCGGACAAGGTCAAGCAACTGCTGTGCGAGAAGATCCATACCATCTCGCGCAGTAATCGCCGTGCCGCCACCTACAGCGCGCCGGCCCCCGTCGTCGCTCCCGTTGCGTCAACTGCGCCTTCGAGCGTGGGTAGTTACGGCAGCAGTGCGCCTGCACGTCCGGCACCGATTCCAATTCGTACTCCCGCACCGGCATCGTCTGCGCCGTCGTCGCCCGCACCTAAACGCAAAGCCTATAAGCTGGTCGCCATCGGCACGTCCACTGGCGGGCCGGTGGCCTTGCAGCGCGTCCTGACCCAATTGCCGGCCAGCTTCCCGGCACCCATCGTGCTGATTCAGCACATGCCCGCCGCGTTCACCAAGGCGTTCGCCGAGCGTCTGGACAAGCTTTGCCGCATCACCGTCAAGGAAGCAGAGGATGGCGACATCCTGCGTCCGGGACTGGCGTTGTTGGCACCGGGCGGCAAGCAGATGATGATCGACGGCCGTGGCGCGGTGAAAATCCTCCCGGGTGACGAGCGTCTGAACTACAAGCCCTGTGTGGACATCACCTTCGGTTCTGCGGCCAAGTCCTACGGTGACAAAGTTCTGGCGGTGGTACTGACCGGCATGGGCGCCGATGGCCGTGAAGGGGCGCGCTTGCTTAAACAGGGCGGTAGCTCGATCTGGGCTCAGGATGAAGCCAGTTGCGTGATCTATGGCATGCCGATGGCCATCGTCAAAGCTGAACTCGCCGACGCGGTGTATGGCCTGGACGAAATTGGCAAGCACCTGGTCGAGGCGTGCATCTGATGGACGTTTTAAGCCTCATAGGGATCATCATGGCGTTCGTTGCCATCATTGGCGGCAACTACCTTGAGGGCGGCCACCTCGGCGCGCTGGCTAACGGCCCGGCGGCGTTGATCGTCATCGGCGGCACCGTCGGTGCGGCGCTGTTGCAGTCGCCGATGAGTGCTTTCAAGCGTGCCATGCAGATTCTGGTCTGGATTCTTTTTCCGCCTCGCGTGGACCTGGCCGGCGGCGTTGATCGCGTCGTCAACTGGAGCCTGACCGCTCGCAAGGAAGGCTTGCTCGGACTGGAAGGGGTGGCCGATGCCGAGCCGGACAATTATTCGCGCAAGGGCCTGCAACTGCTGGTGGATGGGGCAGAACCGGAAGCCATTCGCAGCATCCTGGAAGTGGATTTCTACACCCAGGAAAGCCGAGATATAGAAGCCGCCAAGGTCTTCGAAAGCATGGGTGGCTACGCGCCGACCATCGGTATTATCGGCGCCGTCATGGGCCTGATCCACGTCATGGGCAACCTGGCCGATCCGTCGCAACTGGGCAGCGGCATTGCCGTCGCCTTCGTCGCCACCATTTACGGCGTGGCCAGTGCCAACCTGGTGTTGCTGCCGATCGCTGCGAAACTCAAGGCCATCGCCTTACGACAGTCGCGTTATCGCGAAATGTTGCTTGAAGGCATTTTGTCGATCGCCGAAGGTGAAAACCCTCGCTCTATCGAGTTGAAGCTTCAGGGCTTCATGGATTGATGGGAGACATGGACGATGGCTCGTCGCCGACAACCTGAAGAACACGTAAACCATGAACGCTGGCTCGTTTCCTACGCCGACTTCATTACGTTGCTGTTTGCGTTCTTCGTGGTCATGTACTCGATCTCTTCAATTAACGAAGGCAAGTACAAGGTGATTTCCGAGGCGTTGATCGGCGTCTTCAACGATGCCGACCGATCCCTGAAACCCATCCCTATCGGCGATGAACGGCCCAGGTCAGTGACCCCGGCCAAGCCGCTGGTCAAGGACAGCGAGCAGGTCGACGCCGGTATCGCTCAAGCCGCCAACGATCCGCTGAAAAGCATCGCCGATGACATCAGTGCGGCGTTCGGCGATCTGATCAGCTCCAATCAAATGACCGTGCGTGGCAACGAGTTGTGGATCGAGATCGAACTCAACTCCAGCCTGTTGTTTGGCAGCGGCGACGCCATGCCCAGCGACGTGGCCTTCAGCATCATCGACAAGGTCGGGGTGATCCTGAAGCCGTTCGACAACCCGATTCATGTTGAAGGCTTTACCGACGATCAACCGATCCGCACAGCGCAATACCCGACCAATTGGGAGCTGTCTTCCGCTCGGTCGGCGAGCATTGTGCGCATGCTGGCGATGCAGGGCGTGAACCCGGGTCGCCTGGCCTCGGTGGGTTATGGCGAATTCCAGCCGGTGGCCAACAACGCTACGGCAGAGGGGCGTGCGCGCAACCGTCGCGTGGTCTTGGTGGTTTCACGAAATCTTGATGTACGTCGCAGCCTCACCAGCACCGGAACCGCCAATGCACAGCCGGATGCCGCATTGAAGCGGGCTGGCACACAAACTGCACCTGCACCGGTCAAGCCGCCGGGACGAGAGAGCGCCGTCAATTCTCCGTCACCCGCATTAATACGCTGAGCTATTTCTCGGTCGGCATTTTCGGCCGGGAGGAACAATCTGAATGAGAGTCTGGGCAGTCGCCAATCAAAAGGGTGGTGTTGGTAAAACCACTTCCTCCATTGCTTTAGCCGGGTTGCTGGCCGAGGCAGGCAAGCGCGTGGTCGTGGTCGATCTCGATCCCCACGGCTCTATGACCAGCTATTTCGGCTACGACCCTGACAGCCTGGAACACAGCTGCTACGACCTGTTCCTGCACAAGGGCAGCGTTCCGGCGGGGTTGCCTGGGCAACTGCTGTTACCGACCAGCCATGAGAGCATTTCGCTGTTGCCCTCAAGCACCGCACTGGCAACCCTTGAGCGTCAGTCGCCGGGGCAGAGTGGTTTGGGCCTGGTGATCGCCAAGAGTCTGGCGCAGCTGTGGCAGGACTTTGATTACGCCGTGATCGACAGCCCGCCGCTGCTGGGTGTGCTGATGGTCAATGCCCTTGCTGCCAGCCAGCAATTGGTGATTCCTGTGCAGACCGAGCATCTGGCCGTCAAAGGCCTTGAACGCATGGTCAACACCCTGGCGATGATCAACCGTTCACGCAAACAACCGCTGCCTTTCAGTATCGTGCCGACCTTGTTCGACCGCCGTACCCAGGCGTCCCTTGGCACACTGCGAGTGCTGCGCGACATGTACCCGGAAGAAATCTGGCAAGGCTATATCCCGGTCGATACACGTTTGCGCGACGCCAGCCGTGCCGGTCTGACGCCTTCACAGTTCGACGGCAAGAGCCGCGGTGTTCTCGCGTACCGCTCGTTGCTCAAACACCTGTTGGCGCAGCAACTTGTACCGGCGGTGGCCTGAATGAACCCAATCCCTGTAGGAGCTGCCGCAGTGGGGGTGTGTCAGTGAATCGGCCGGTCAAGCTCACGTCGCGCCCGCAAATGGCATTGCAGTCCTATCTGGACAGCTTGCTGCAGGATGCGACCGAAGAGTTGCCTGCGCAGGTCGAAGCGCTCGCCGACGTCATCGAGGTTGTCGAAGCTGTCGAGGTTGAAGCTGCGCTGGATGAGTTCCAGGCCGCCGTGCTCGAAGAACAGGCCCGCGATGCGCAGCCATCCACTGCCGTTTCCGAACCAGAGGTAAAAAAAGCGCCGGTGATGGTCGTCGAAGCACTGGCTCCGGTTCTGGCACCCGTATCGACCATCGCCCCGCTTCTACAAACCCTGGTGCCACCGGTCGTCGAGGTCCACCTGCCGCCCGGCACTACGCCACCACCTGTGGCATCCGACGGTCGCCCATCCTGGGCTGCCGAGCCATTCGAATGCCTGTTGTTCGATGTCGCCGGATTGACACTGGCCGTGCCGCTGGTGTGCCTGGGTTCGATCTACTCGCTGGAAGGTCACGAACTGACACCGCTGTTCGGTCAGCCAGAGTGGTTCCTCGGCATATTGCCGAGCCAGGCCGGCAATCTGAAAGTCCTCGATACCGCGCGTTGGGTGATGCCCGACCGCTATCGCGACGATTTCCGCCAGGGCTTGCAGTACGTGATCTCGGTTCAGGGCTACGAATGGGGATTGGCCGTGCATCAGGTCAGCCGCTCCTTGCGCCTGGACCCGAATGAAATCAAATGGCGCAGTAACCGGGGCCAGCGCCCCTGGCTGGCCGGGACAGTGATTGAACACATGTGTGCGTTGCTCGATGTCTCCGAACTGGCCGAACTGATCGCCAGCGGTGGAGCCAAGCACATGGGCGGGAAAAAGCCCGCTCACAAACCGACATAACAAACAGGTGACGGTCCATCAAGGGCCGCTGCACGGAACACACACCGCCAGGGCGGTTTTTTGAGGGTCAGGGTATGAATGACAAGGCAACAGCTGCAAAGGGTTCCGAAGATCCGATCCTGCAATGGGTAACCTTCAAGCTGGACAATGAAACCTACGGCATCAACGTGATGCGCGTTCAGGAAGTCCTGCGCTACACCGAAATCGCCCCGGTACCGGGTGCTCCAAGCTACGTGCTCGGCATCATCAACCTGCGCGGCAACGTGGTCACCGTGATCGACACCCGTCAGCGCTTCGGCCTGATGAACGCCGAGATCAGCGACAACACCCGTATCGTTATCATTGAAGCCGACAAGCAAGTCGTCGGGATCATGGTCGATAGCGTGGCCGAAGTGGTGTACCTGCGTCAGTCGGAAATCGAAACCGCGCCGAACGTTGGTAATGAAGAGTCCGCCAAGTTCATTCAAGGCGTGTGCAACAAGAACAACGAACTGCTGATCCTGGTCGAGCTCGACAAGATGATGAGCGAAGAAGAATGGTCGGACCTGGAGAACATCTGATTGATTCTTGAGGTAGCGGTCATTGTCCTGTTCCTTTTCTGGGCAGGCACGCTGGCAATGTTCCTGGCCTACATTCGCGCGCAAAAGCAACTCGCCGCGCAACAGGTCCAGGGCGATGCGCTGCGCGATCAGCGCATCAAGGACCTGATCCGGCGTGTTGAGAATTACCAGGACGGTAACGTGCGCATGGGCCAGGAACTGCAGGAATTGCGTGCGGTGGTCGGGCCCTTGCCGGACAAGCTTGCTTCACTCGAACAGCGCGACCCCTCGAGCCTCTCATTTGCCCAGGCAGCTCGCCTGGTGGGAATGGGGGCCAGCGTCGATGAACTGACCCAATCCTGCGGCTTGACCCAGGCTGAGGCGGAATTGATGAGCAAGTTGCACAAGAACTGAAAGATCAAAAGATCGCAGCCTCGTTTCACTCGACAGCTCCTGCATTGAAGATGGCGTACACCTTGTAGGAGCTGTCGAGTGAAACGAGGCTGCGATCTTTTTTGTGCAACACCCCATCAATAATCATCCCCGCGATCGGTGATGTCTTTCTCTACCGCAGGCGCATCCGGATCGTGGCCCGCCGGAAACTTCCCCTTCAGCGTCCACGCAAACGCAATGATCTCGGCGATCGTGCGGTACAACTCCTCCGGAATACTTTCCCCCAACTCCATCCGCGCCAGCAGCTTCACCAGCTCGGCGTTCTCGTAGATGGGTACCTCATAATCACGGGCAAGCTTCAAAATGGCCTCGGCCAGTGCATCGTCACCTTTGGCCGTGAGGGTAGGGGCGTGAGTGCCGTCGTATTTGAGCGCGATGGCCTGGCGCGGGGCGGTGGAGGTTTTCATGCGTTTTCGTCGACCCAGCGTTGTTCGAGACGGGTTTGGGGGCCTTGGGGTGGCGTGCCGAGGTGGCAATCGATGTCGCCGACGTTAAGCCCCGAGTCCAGCAGACGTTTACGCAGGGCGACCAGATTGTTTTCGATCAGACTGGCGGTGTAGGGCCGCTCAGCCCAAAGCTGGCTGGACAGGCTGCCACTGATCAGCTGTGCCTGGACCTGTAATGGCCCGAGTGGCTCCATATCGAACGCCAGCTCGACGCGCCAGAGTTGTTGCTTGGGCTGGCGCTCCTCGGGACGTTCTTTCGGTTGCTCTTTCTCCGGGGCGTCTTCGCGCTGGAATTTGACTTGCAGCGGCACGATGTCCTGCAGGTTGCGCATCGGAATCTCCAGCTGCCAGGTACTCATCAACCGTCCATCGGCGGTAACACCGGTCTGTTCCAGACTCGACAATTGATGGCTTTGCAAGCGCGAGACCGCCGCCGCCGCCAGACGCAGCAGGTGTTCGAGGTCGTCCTCGCCATCGCCGCTTTTCAGGAGGCGTTCGGGCACAGGGAAACTGGTCGGCGACGGCTTGGCACTGACCTGGCCGAGCATGCCGAGGGCGTTACGCACAAAGCTCGGCATCGCCTGGGCAAGGGTATTGGCGGCGATAATCGCGTTGAGATTGGTGTTGGACGCCAGGCCTGGAGTGAGTTGGGCGATGAGCCTGAGCAGATCGCCTTTCATGTCGGGCGCGAGTGTCGGATTTTGCCCGGTCAGCAGTTTCGACTCTAGGAACACGCCGCTGTTGGCCAATGCCAAAGCCAGGCCTTTGGCGCTACTCAATTGATGAATGTCCGGGAGACCGGCCAGCAATTTGTCCACCGCCGCTCGCAGGTCACTGGAGGTTTGCCCCGAATCCGGCAGGTTCTGCAGCAGTTTGAGCAGGCCATCGAGCGAGCCTTGCCGGCTCGTTTGGCTGGCCAGTTGTTGCGTGACCGCCAATTGCTCCGAGCGATTGCTCAGCGGGACGAATTTCAGGGTCTGGCTGTCCTGAACCAAGGCGCTCAGTAACGTCCCGATGCGCAATGGCGTCGGGCTATCGATGCTCAGGGTGCTGCCGCTGAGCGCGGTATTGAGCAGGCTCACCATCGAACGGAACACTGTTGGCTGGCCAGGGACCTGCGGCATCACCTGGGAGGTCAGGACTTTACCTTGCAACAAGGTGCCCACCGGCAGTTGCGCGGTATCGAGGCGCGTGAGGCTGGCAGCGTTTGAGGCAATGGCCTGTTGCAGCGTGATGGCCAGATTGCCGGCCGAGGGTTGGGTAATCGCCAGGTTGCTGCCCTGGGGCAACGGCTGTGCGCTGGTAGCTTGAAGGGTGGTCTGGCGACCGTTGGCCAGGGTGATCTTCAGCAGCAGTTGAAACGCCTGATCCGCCTGCTTGAGCGACAGCACCTCGGCATTGGCGGATTGACCGGCCGAGATCAAACCCTCCATGGGGGTCAACAGCTTCAGCAGTTCGCCGCTGGACCCCTGGGGACGCGAAGTCGCCGGGGAGTTCTGCGGGAGCGGGAGGATGTTCATTTCGCCTGTCATACGCGGTCACAACCTGAGGAAATTGCACTCTTTAGAGTAGGAGATGGCATGTATAATGCCGCCCCGTCGTCTTCGGGGCGCTGAAA